>Ga0209083_1000322_pt1 | contig 74059 bp, 72 predicted proteins | sample AM7aDNAmetaG_FD_184132 | JGI IMG/M metagenome (GOLD analysis project Ga0209083, IMG submission 184132) | Freshwater microbial communities from Finland to study Microbial Dark Matter (Phase II) - AM7a DNA metaG (SPAdes) (version 3) | ecosystem: Environmental > Aquatic > Freshwater > Lake ... | reverse complement strand
ATTCACCTAAGCTCACGTCTTAGAAGATATTCACCTAAGCTCACGTCTTAGAAGATATTCACCTAAGCTCACGTCTTAGAAGATATTCACCTAAGCTCACGTCTTAGAAGATATTCACCTAAGCTCGCGTCTTAGAAGATACAGACTCTGCCAGTGAACCGGTTATCAATGGAGCTAGTAACGCTAATTACTACGTCACCGTTAGGGTAAATACCGATAGAATCGGTTAAGAGCATCTGATACATTGTGCCATTAAACATGTACACTTGAACAGCAGGAGTACTTCCTTTAGAGTGACTAGAAGCTGGGAAAGTAATGGTGTAGTAGTCGCTAGCAAGATTCCAATCAGAACTGTTATTGAATGATTGGGTAAACTTAGCAGCGATGGCGTTACTAACAAACTGAGTTGTAGCAAGCGAAGTAGATTTGTCAGTAACTGTAGGCGTAGGGGCCGTTGGGTTACCAGTGAAGGCAGGACTATCAAGAGGTGCTGATCCGCCACCGCCTAAACCACCAGCGTTTATAGCGGCTTTAACGAAAGCAGTAGTCGCCAAAGTAGTAGAGTTGTCCGTTACCGTTACTGTTGGTGCTGTAGGAGTACCGGTAAAGTTAGGAGAATTAAGAGGTGCTCCACTCCCGCCACCACCAGAGTGCGAGTGATCAGAACGAGCGAAATAAATAGAAGTCCCGCTATACGAAGTAGAATTAGGATTAGCTAAACTGTGGACGAAAGCAGTAGTCGCCAGAGTAGTTGAGCTATCCGTTACTGTAATAGTAGGTGCAGTGGGGTTACCGGTAAAGTTAGGAGAATCTAAAGGTGCTCCGCCACCTCCACCACCAGAATTTACAACGTTGTGTACGAAAGCAGTTGTTGCAATTCTGGTGGAACTGTCAGCAGTAGCCTGTGTAGGTGCAGTGGGGTTACCAGTAAAGTTAGGAGAACTTACTGGAGCTACAGAACTACCAGGAGTGATAATTGACTGAACGAAAGCAGTTGTAGCTAACTGAGATGAGTTACTAGTAACCGAAGGGGTAGGTGCTGTCGGCGTACCTGTGAAATTAGGAGAATTAAGAGGTGCTCCACCGCCACCTCCGTGAGTAGAAACGTAGTTAGTTACGAAAGCTGTAGTAGCAATCTGGTTAGAACTATCGGTAGAAGTTGGTGTAGGAGCCGTTGGTGTACCAGTAAGAATTGGTGACGCCATAACGGTTTGACCGTTGATACCATTACCAATAGCCGCCTGGACGAAAGCTGTAGTGGCTAAAGTGGCAGAGTTATCAGTAGCAGTCACAACTGGTGCTTGGGGATTACCTGTGAAAGTTGGACTATCGAGCGGGGCGTAGGACGTAGTACCTAGTCCACCTGTAGCTACAACCTCACGAACGAAAGCGGTTGTTGCAATTAAAGTTGAGTTATCAGTAATGGTAGGTGTAGGCGCGGTAGGTGCTCCCGAAAAAGAAGGTGAATATAAAGGAGCGCCGGTAACTGCGTTTAAAGCATTCGGAGACAAATTAGAAACTGATACTGAATGTGACGCTATCTTATCACCAGTAACTGCACCGTAAGCTAACTGGTTGGTTCCTACAGTACCGGAACCAGGAACCAACATATTAAAAGTGCGCCCTATCTGACGAATTTCTACTTCAACAGTAGGACCAGGAGCGGAAGCTAGAATGATATTACAGCCGCCACTATTATTTTGCGCGGTGAAAAAATAATCAACACCGTTAGCACTTAGAACTTTACCGTCAACAACAACGAATACAGAAGCGTAGTTACCCGGAACAAACGGGATAGGGAAAGTAGTAGTGCTACCATCACCAACAGCGCGTACTAATTGGAAGTCAGCCGGTGCCGTGGTTAAACTAGTTCCAAAGGAAGACATTCAAAAAGCTCCTTCTTTCTAAGCTCACGACGACGGGGTCATGACTTCAATAGATGCGAATACGGTAAGTGTGTTAGCGTTACTGACAGTTAAGGCGATTGAATCTTGTGCTTCAAGGATAAGCGGGATGTCAAACTCGTAAGTAACCATAGGATCAATTGGAATGTTTAACGCAGCAAGGTAAGAAGTGGAGTGACTATAATCATTCCAAGTAATAGTAACCGTCTGCCGGTTAATTTGATCGTTGTTAGCTGCCAAAAGGCGTACCGAAGCGGTAGTCAAGTGCGGGCAAACATAGAACACATGAGACTGATTATCATTAGGAGTAACTGCTGCGTTCTTGATTGATAGGTTGCTAACATTGATATAGTCATAGATAGCTGATGTAATATGTAAACTGTTAGAAGAATCAGAAGACGCTGTAATATAATCGCCGCTCTCTAAAGCAAGAGGCATAACAAACTGACGCATCTGCCTACCGTAAATAGGTACATGAGTCAAAAGGTTGTAAGTTAACCCAGCACTGCTATCATAAAAACTTAAGTTAACTGGATGAGTATTAACACCGTCAGAATTTGCAATCCAAAGCTTAGCTAAAGAAGCGTTGCCAGAAGAAGCCGTGCAAACTATTTGAGCTGTGTTAGTTACCACCAATCCACTATTTCTGGCCTGAATGGTCATAAAAAGTTCCTCACTTTTAAGGTATCTGTTGTTAAGTCAAGTTGTTAGAACGCCGGGTTGTTTGGGTACTCTAACAAGAAGAAGTCGTTAAACTCTTGCTCTGCTTCAGTAAACGCTGTCATAGTAGGCATGGAAGCAACCACAACACCGTTGTAATTATAAAGCTCGTAAGCTCTAACAGAGATATCACCACGGTTTATAGTTACTGAAGACTTATCAGGAAGGATGAAAGGTAAATTAGGAAACTCTACAATAGTATCATGAATGGTTTGTGTTGTTATGTAGACAACGCCACCACTTCGATTATAAAAATTAACTTCCCAACCGTCAATAGCGTGATCAACTATAGAAGGCTGTGTAACTGGAAGCTTAATAGTAATACCGCTAGCGATAGCTATAATTAAACTACCACGATCATCGTCAATTAGAATAGTGTCACCGCTTACATACTTAGTAAACCTGTTAGAACGTAATGTAAGAGGGTTAAGAGTAATACTAGCAACTAACGTGTCCATAATCAAATTAGTAGGTACTTGGCTTTGACCTGTACCAATTTGACTGTGTACGAAAGCAGTAGTTGCAATATTACTAGAGCTATCAGAAACCACTACTGTAGGAGCAGTTGCCTTAGCAGTTAATGATACAGGAGAATTGACGGTTAAACTACTAGCGTTTATAGTAGCCGCATTAGAACTAGTCAAGGTTAACGCAGTGGAAGAAACGTTAACAGCAGCTGCTGTAATGTTTAAATTTCCAGGAGTAGCTCCATCAGTTACTGAGATTCCCCAAGTCGCTAATTGAGCTTCTTTGTGGAACTTCAACGAGGGGATACCAAAGCCTGCGTCAGTAGGGGTTAACGCTAAAAAATCAGTGTTGGATGTAGAACTTCCGGCTGCTATGATTAGTTCACCCGACATGATATCGCCGGATTTCAAAACCCGTAAGTTATCCTTAGCGTCAATGTACTGTTGACCTACCTGATTACGCCCAATAGTCATTAACAAAGCGTTAGTGTTAAGTGCCACACCAATTTCAAAGTCATTGGGAGTTGTTACTAATGATCCTGCTGAGCCTGCGTAATAAGTTTGTCCAGGAACAAAAGAGTGGACAAACACCGGAGTATTGGCAGGAATAATGTAAACGTCACCAAATGTTAGTATTTTGTCACCAGGACCACGAATACCAACTGCACCTATTGAGTAGTTTGTACCGTCGCCAGCAACAAACTTTTTGTTAGGTGCAGACCAAGCAACTGGTTGACCTACTAGGACGTTTGAATCAAAATAAGCAGATGATATGTATGTACCGTAACCATCATCTGTATCAGCAGGTACGAAGTACCAAGAGTCGTTGTAGCGTAAACCAAAAGCAGGTCTACCGTAAACTGAGTGATTATTGATCATATAAACAGGAAAAGGTGCTACAGCCGGAGGCGGTAACACTAATTCTGATTGTACGACAGGTAAGGCAGCTTCGTCTTGAATTAGTACAGTTAAGTTGGTAGCGTTTGCTACGCCACTCATCTGAATAATAATATTAAAGATACGCCTATTACCGATTGTAGCAGGATAATTTGTTGCTATTTTTTGAGTAACCCCTGGCAACGCAGTAATAGCGAACAAGGTACCATCAGACAAGTAGAGACCAATGTTACCAATGTTAAACGTACCTACAGAATCATCTAACGTAATCTTAAAGAGAACATTGCTATCGTCTATAACTTGATAAGTAATCTGACTAGTAACACCGATGTAAGGCGTAGGCATTGCCGCTGTAGTTACTACAGAGGTCATACTTGACACAGGATTGATGATAGCATCGCCAATTTTGAACGATGTTATACTGATTTGAGGACCATAGATTCCTGCGTTATTAGCAGCGGCTATACCAGCCGTAGTAATGACGGTTGTGCTCATTTTAAATTCCTTAAACAAGCCTTATTTTAAATTTTGCTTTTTAGATCAAACGGTCCTTATTGATTAAAATTAAGTTCTTACCAGTATTGTGTAAATTAGGACCGTTGTCAAAAAGCTATGAAAAGGCGAAGTTAACCACTCAAAGTTAAGGAGGAGGGTGATCAGAAAAGGCGGATATTTGCAAAAAGTGACCATTAAAATAATTAGTGTCTTCCCAATAACGACCTACTAACAGTTTATCAAAGAACTCTGGGAAGTACAGACAGTTAGTAGTTACTGTAGCGTCATTCATAGTAGCGGTTAGCACATAGTACTGAATTTCGTTTTCTTTTTGAAGCTCCCAACTTACATAGAAAGAAGATACAGTATTAACTTGCCAATTACCTAACAAAATCTCAAAGGTATCGTTATCCCAAAACTCAACACTAAGGAACACGTTTCCATTAACATTATTGCGGTAAAGGTGCAAGCAATTTATATGACTAGAGCCTACTGTAAAAATTGTACTTTTCCCAGAACGGTTCTCACAAGAAAAATTAGCTTTCGTAAAAATATACCCTGCTTCATAGAACAAGCAATAAGCTACGTCGTAAGTTAGATCGTCACCTTTTCTGTAGTTGTGAACCGAGGTGTTAATGATAGGTGACGTAGCGAAAGCTAAAGGTTCAAGCTGCATAAAGTCTACATCGCTGATAGGAACAATAGTTACTGCTGTTGACGAGGTTACTGAAAAAGTGAACGGAGTAGATGAGGTTACTAACATAGAACTAGAGAGTAAAGAAACTGTTAAGGAGCCTGTTCCTAACATAGATACTGTATAGGTGCCGTAGTCTACTGAGAGAGTCTTAGACTCTATAGTAGTAGGATCGGGAATTAAGTTTTTAGAAGCTTGCTCAATTAGTAACCCAGCAAAATTACCAGTAATGGGATTATAATCAAACCTAACCTTATCAATACCTACTGGTGCTAGGTTCAAAAAGTCATCGTAGTACCAAGCCGGAGACTTTCTTACAAAATCAGCTTGCGGTCCCAAAGTTTGATTACTAAACAGTTCGTTAATTACTATGTATGTTTCTCCAGTAGTTAACCTGAACCCAGTATCAGGTGCTGAAACATCAACCTCTCTATCAGTATTAGTCAAACCTGTGTATAATGTGCTCTCATAGGGAGGCTCTATACCTACATCGTCATAGCAACTTTCGTCCATATTAACTAGTAAGGACTGTACACCTGTACTGTTAGGAGCGGGATCGCTAACCGAACTATAAGTAGTGGTATCTACGTTTCCAATAAAAGTGCAAAGAGCGAATCCGTCTTGTGGCTCGTTACTTACAGAGTCAAAGATTTCATCATCTACAGTAACAGGTACGCTATAGATAGTAGTTTTGTTCTCAGGCTCGTCACTACGATCTTTGTAGACGGATTCGTCTATAGTAGTTATTGATGTATAAATAGCAGCTTCATCAGGAGGCTTATTGCTGACAGAATCATAGACAGCTTCTTCCATCATACCAGCTTCGTAATACAAGTATATTACTTCTACTGGATCAGAGCCGAAAGAGCTAATAATTTCTTCTTCTGTGTAACCTCGTCCAGTTAAGTATATAACAGCAGGGATAGGATAGAAGGCACCGTCAATATACTTTAGAACAAGGTGAATTGGGGCAAGCTTATAGAACAGATCAGCTAAATTTTGCTCACTTGATATAGGAAATTTTTCAGCATCATAATCTAACGCTACGTGAGACGTTAAGTAAAAAGGTCCAGGAGGAGTATCAAAGATAGTAGTAAGGTTACGAGAAGATAGCTCACTTTGTTCATAAAATACTTGGTAGTCTTGTGACCAAAGTTGATTAACAGAAATCCTTGAGTTCTCAAGGAAGCTCATTAAATCGCCGAACTGTGGTGTACCCTTCATAGGGTAGTATTGGGCTATATACCTACTTAACCTATCTATACCAGCATCAGGCAATTGATCAATGTAGTAGTTAAGTCCCAACATACGAGCAGTATCAACCATCTGTTGACGCTGGCGTCCTTGAGGGTCTCGTATATTACGTAATTGGTTACGAGGACTTACTATATTTTGCCTATAGATCAACGAAGCTGATATTGCCATATCTTGCCAAACAGGAACATCATTAAAACTGTTTGGCAACATTTGTCGGTAATCAACAACAACTGTGTTGTCAATGATATTAAAAATACTGCTTGTATAAGGTGCTGGTGTGAAGTAGTAAACATTGTTGTTAGTGTCTGCGTAAATACAAGAAAATTGATAGGTTGTTCCTGCTACTAGTGTATTAGGGACTAACGGTGTTCTGTCTATGTTAGTAACTGTTACGCTAATAGTAATAATAGGCTCTGAGGTTATTACAAACTCAACACCGTCAAATATTAGCTCGTAAGTAGCACCATTCTGTATCGCTCCCCCAACTAAAGGATTACCGTAGATATCTACAATGTCTACGGGAACTAACTCATATATAGTTATTGTGCAAGGGCCTGTGTTGGTGTTACCAGCTTTAACTACTAAAGTATAACCAACAGTTAATGAGGCTACAGGGTGAGTAGGGTTAACCAGTAAAGCGTTGACAGTACCAATATCTTGAATTTCACCATTACTAAAGGTAAGAGTGGTGACTCCTGTGTTAGTATTAGCCACTTTCACTATAGCAGTATAACCGATGACTAAATTGGATAGTTTGATACCAGGAAGTACAGTAATTTGGTTAGCTTGTGTAGAAATATCCGTGGTAGAGTTTGATAAAGTACCCCAGATAGTTAACTTATTGGTGGTCTTAACTACTGCTTTACCTAAAGCTCCAAAAGCAAAAGGTGTTGGTGTTAAAAATGAGTAAAGTTCTGGGGTGAATGAGTAAGTATTACAAGGTTTACCTGAAATACTGTTAATAGTAGTATTATATATACAAGTAAGCTTGTAAACTTGACCTGCAATAAGAGAACCTGGAGCTAAAGAGGTAAAGTCAGCATTTGTTACTTCTATTGATGTATTACCACTTAACTGAAAAGAAGTACCTGTAAATATAAACTCACAAATGCTGTCTTTTTGTAGCACTCCTGGAGCTAACGGATACCCATTTATGTCAACTATAGGGTAAACATTAGGTAAACCGTAAATAGAAACAGTACAGTTTGACTTGGTATTTGTATTAGCAATGTTAACTAAAACATTATACCCTATAGTTAAGGCTAGTATAGGGATAGGTGGGTTTATTATTATAGAATTTGGACTGCCAATATCGTTAATAGAATCAATACTAAAAGTTATAACCGTCTTACCAACATTGTTATTACTATTAGCTACTTGTACTAGAATGTAGTAGCCTGCAGTATACGATGAGAGCTTAACACCAGGAGTTACTATTATTTGATTAGCTTTTTTAGACGTGTCAATATTGTACAGAACACTACTTGATGTCAATAACACGTTACCAATGTCAAAGTCGTCATCAGCATTAACAGGTAATACACAACTAATACCAAGAACATTAGGATCGTAACTTAGTTGAACGTTAAGCTGACTAGTTTCATCACTTATATAGACAGGGTTTACCGGTGAAACTATAGAGCCTGAGACAGACGGATTGACGGCGTACCCAATTTGGAATCCGTCAATTACAATAGTAGCTCCGTTAACAATGGCTTGGTTAACTAAGTCAGCGCCGTAGTCTAATAGTGTGTATTCCATTGACTTTACTCTTCTGAAAACGCTATTCAGTTATTGGCGGTATTGGAGTGCGGGACACGTTTACTGTGGCTGTGATCAGTGCGGAACACGATCCGTATAAGCCATAGTTATAGTAACACTGTTCAAAGTAACGTACTGGAGGCTATTTACTATTACGTTCATAGAGGGTGATTGTAAATCAATATACTCTATGTCCTGACTTACATTGGAGATAACAGTGGTAATATCAGATTGATACATGCTATAACCTAGAGAACCTGGCTGTAGAATAAATAGACTATTGATCGCTTGAATTATCAGTTTTTGAATACTAGAAAGGTTAGCTCTATTGGTACAGGATACGGTAGCAATAACATCTACAGGCACAGCAACCGGGTCTTGCCTTTGTAATCGAGTCTGGTATATACCTACGGTCTTCACCCACTGTACGAATGTAGCATGTTGAGCATCCGTCCAAGCAGGTACTGCCAATATTGTATATTGAATCGCGTTCATCCACTCAAGTCTAGTAGGATCAACGTCGGCCTGCCCTAAGAAAAAACAATCCAGTACACCGGGGTAGGTTAGCGTAGTAGCTCGGTAATCGTCACGTGTAACCATTCTACGGTTAGCGGAGAATAACATAGGACCAAAGACGCGATAGAAGTCTATTGTCTTCTCATCAGCCCCACCAACGGTTGGTGACAACGTAAGCCCTGTTATAGTTGGGTAGTTCTGAGTTGTTACGTTCTCTCCAGACACTGCATAGTTGCCAGACAAGCCGTTTGTGACTGTGTAATAAAACGTAATAACGTCGTTTATAGCAGGCACTATACCGTATGTTGTATTCCCCCAGGCACACTCAACGGTAAAGTCTGGCATAGAGTTCTCGAAAAACTGCGGTGAATTATAGGGGAATGTCCACAAAGCGTCAGTAGTGCTTTTGACTAAAATTGTACCGTTTTGTAAAGTAGCAAATACGTCTTGATCGCTTATGTTTATACCAGGACCTCCTATGTAATAGCGTTGAAAGTCTCCACCTTGAGCTACAATTTGTTCAAACTGTACTTGTCCTTGATATAAAGTAACTACTTGAGCGTTAGTGTCATTTATGTTGAAGATGAAGGGCTCACGATTAAAGTAGTAACGCCCTTGAATCATAAACTGGCTATAACTTGCTATACTAACTGCTGTTCCAGCAGAGGAATTAGCTAAGGACACAGTGCAGCTACCTGGAACTTTACGAAAGACATGGACCCCTAACATACGGGCTATTGTGTATATAGAATTAGGTTGACGTGCGGTATCGAGCATAGTCTCTTGAAGAGAACGCTCAATAGCCATAATTTCATAAGCACCTAGACTAGACAACCACTGAATGATAGTTACACCAGTACCTGTAGGAGACAAGTCAGTCCACTGGTCTCTAGTTAATAGATCAGAGGCGAACTGCTGTGTAAATTGCTCGTAATCAATAGTTAAATTAGATAAATTAACCTGAGGCATTAGAGCACCTTTATTAAGAGAAATTACTTGATACAGGCTACATAAATAGAGAAGGTAGTTTTAAGGTTAACGAAGCTGAAGTGCTCATAATAGGAATGTTATACGATATAATACCTAAGAAAGCCATGTCTTCTGGCATAGGGTAGAAGTTGGTTTTCTGTATGGATAGAGTTATACGAGGTATCCATTCACCTACAGCTTCAATTACAGCCATTTTTAAAAGTCGCGCAGTAGATGACAGACAAGGTTCAAACAGCAACTTAGGTATTTTAGAACCAAAAGTAGGTTCAAATTCACGAGAACCACGTACAGTAGTTATTAGATACATTATTTCTTGATTAACTACATCTATGTTGGATACCTTTTCAGCAGTGTTTCCTCCTACACCATACTGAAAATTGATATCTGTGTAGTAAAGAAAAGTAGCGTTAGCAGCAGGCATTATTTGAGGAGGTTGAAAAGTAGCCATGGCTGACCCTACGCGTAGTTGATTTGATTCAAGAACGGAGTCTCTTTAGGTCTAGTTCTAGCTGGTGGCACAGCAGGCGCTGATACATTAGGGCCTTGATCGTTCAAGTTGATTTTAGCAGCTCTAATGTTAACTTGACCAACAGCTTCGATGTTTGTAGTTCCTTGTGTCTTTATGTTTATGTCTTCTTTAGCAAGTATGCTACAAGGACCTTGTATTTCAATAGTTATGCCTTTAGGTACAGTGGTAGTAGCGTCAGGGCCTACTTTGCCGTCAGCTACTACCAACTTAATGTGACCAAAACCGTCAAAGGTTATTTGACTTCCACTAACGTGAGTAAATTCCCAAGCATCGGTCTTAGTATCTCGTACAAACTTATTACCAGAACGGTCGATTTCTCCTATCTGGTTAGGATAGTTTGTACTAGTTAACTCTGGATTAGCATTATCGTAAGTTTGTCTTGACCCGTGCCAAATAGGATGATATATTGTGTCATCCTGAAACTCAATCATAACCTCAGTACCTAAAGGAGGAACATCTACCTTGTTCTGATCCCCTCCGGCGTGCTGACCTTTCATAGCCCAAGGTAGAGACGCGTCATCCATGCCTTCATGGACCCCTCGACACCTAACCTTACACCGTTGTAGAGGTGGTTTATCTTTAGGTTTATTAGGATCGTTATTGTCATTGTTATCAACAACGATACCAACAAACATCTTACCTTTAAAGCTCTCAGGTTGTATCTTGGACTGAGTAACGAATAAGGCCATGGTAGATAGTCCTCTTTAACAGAAAGGTCAGAGCAGTGGCCGTTAGTTAGGGGCTAGTCGTGGTTATCAGGGAGCTATCGGAGAGTAGGAGTATCAGTCTAAAAGAACTCGTTGGATACGTTCTGGTTAGGACCAGTTGATACAAGGCGGAACTTTTCGTAGTACGTATTATTAGCTATAATTTTTATCTTAGCCGCTACTACGTAGATACCAGAAACATCTTGACGGCTGTCATTATTGTTGATGTCTGCGATACGGACTTTAACCACGTCAAACAGTTTTACACTTGTAAACGTAGACACAATAACTACTAGGATGTAGGAGTAAGAGGCTAAAAGTTTATCATTCTGATACTTAGCTACCGTGTACTTTTCACTAACGTTGCCACAGTTCAAGGGTAAAAAGGTTCGGCGCGTGTTACCAACGTCACCTTTTACACTTTCGTTAATGTTAATGAATGTGCTTGTTTTAGTGGCTGCTGTTTGGGTATAGGTATTAGACCCGTAGATACTCTCTTCAGTAGCAACATGTCCGTAGTTAACGAAGCTATTCATCATTCCGCCCAGATTCTTCATCTCAAAATGATGAACGCGTATCTCACCGTCGCTTGGATTGTTAGCAAAAGTTGCAGTAGGTGACTTTTGGGCTTGAATAGTCATATCTAAGTAGGATAGTTGAGTCTCTTGCGTATCAGAGCTTACTCCTAAAACCATGCAAGATTTGTCATCAATCCAACCGTGGTTAGCAACGTGGTGACAAAAATTACCGTAACTTTTACCAGCAGGCAGCCAATTCATTTTATCGTTAGGGGTAGTGTCAGGTAACACAATGTTAGTTATACCAGCGTCGGTAGCTGCTTGCTGTATTGCGTCTGAAGAGGTCATGTTACCATAAGACTTCTGTACCTGACCGCGCATGTACTTATACTCATCAAGAACACCTATTACCCGGTACATTAAACCAGCAGGTACTTGAGAGTGTTCCTTAACCGAGGAAATACGGTACAGCTTTTTCAGGAAGGTGCCAGAGTCAGTATCTTTACCTATACCTACTTGCATTACCGTACCGTCACCAATAGTAACATCTTTAATAGTAACACCAGTAGCGTCAATAAACCGCATGTCAATCATAGGGACTAGATACTGAATGTTGTCCACAATAATACAATGTTTAAGATTGCCTAAAGTCATCTGTAACTGGTTATCATCAGAGTCAATGGTTATGTCAACTTTGGCAGTATCTTTAACGATAAACATCGTAGTTAACCTTTATTTTTAGGTTGTTAGGTTGTTAGATCATGGTACACGATTGTTAGATCATGGTACACGATTGTTAGATCATGGTACACGATTGTTAGATCATGGTACACGATTGTTAGATCATGGTACACGATTGTTAGATCATGGTACACGATTGTTAGATCATGACTACTTTTGATACAGTATTGTTTGCGGCGTTTAGTGCGTTTATACCGTCAGATACCTGATTGAGAAACGGCAGCAGTAAGGTGGTCCCTGGCTGTATCTCGTAGGGGTGGATTTGACCAGAGGCTAGAATAATTAACCACCACAGACTAGTGGTACCGTAGTAATTGTAAGATAGCGTCACTATTTTCTCATGAGCTTGATACACATGAGTATTATAGTTTGTGATGTAGTCAAATAGTTTAACAATCTTAGGGTTTAACAAGTCAATCTGGTTCTCTGACTGAAACTTGTTAATCATTGTAATAGTTGCTGCAAAAGTTGACCTAGCGTAGTTAGACCTGTAAAAAGTTGACATTGCAGCCATAGTAATGCCCCTTTTTAATTAATCATGAATATCTGTAAAAAGTCTTGAATCGTAGTAATCATAGAAGTTTCAACACTAACATCCACTGTGCAGCCTATTAACTTACCACTATCGTAAATTAGACTGTCAGCTACTAAATTAACTGAGTTTATGATAGCGTTGGGGATATTCATGATATCTCCGTACTGAATTTGATACGTTCCACGTTTAGAATCGTTGTAGGTGGGACCAGGAGCTTCTAATATTATAGCCCCACCTACATTAGTACCCTTAGGTAGAATAGTACTCATTAGTGCAACAGCAGGCTTCATTACCTCTTCCATAGGGTCTTCTATAGCCATAAAAACTAGAGATAATGTAAGCCTAATAGGATCGCTACTCTTCCAGGTTTGAAGGGACATTTGCTGAATACCTACAGGTTGTCCCGTCATACCACCTATTGTACCACCATTAGCTCCTCTAGCTAGACCACCAGCCACTTGTCCTACACTACCAACAGCGGCATCGGATATACCTCCTCCTAACGTAGTCTCATACTGAGCAGATAGACTAAGTTGTAAGCTCTCCGGCATCCATGCTTTAATATGCCCACCTACTCCAGCAAAGGCAGGATTATCCCCATTAGCTGTAATTATTACTATGTAAGAGTCAAGAGAGGAGTACTCTGGAGAAGTCATACTAGGAGTAGTAACCATGGAAGGGTACCTTTACTAAGAATTAAGAGTGCTGTTGAGGAGTATTATGATCAGCATCAGAGGGATGAAAGTTAATGTCCTTAGGGTCTACTGTAGGACCAACCGAGGGTGATGGTGCTGGAGGTACTACTTTAGGTGCTGGAGGTGGAGGTGCTGGAGGTGGAGGTGCTTTTTCTTGTAGCGTGTCTCGAGGTTGACTCGTTGGCGGTGTAGGAGTAGAAGTTCCTGCAGCAGGCTTTGCTTTTCCAAAACTTGGACGTAATCCGGCAGCAGACCGTTGTTCCGGAGTCATTTGAGCTTCGGTTGCGTTTTGTTGAGCTTGTGCTTGAGCTTCAGGAGCCTTAGCTGCTTGAGCTTTAGCTAGCTCTTGTTTTAACCCCTCGGCCTGCTGAGCTTCTGCTGCTTTACCAGCCTCAGTTTTAGGAGCTTTATCAAAAGCTGCTTGAAACGACTGTTTAGTCGCGGCGTCTTGAGCTTGTAAGCTAGGCGAACCTGCTGCTGTAGAAGCTGGAGATGTAGCCGGTGCTTGAGTAGCCTCTGACTTAGCTTTAGCTGCGGCGTTATTGTCCGCTCGATTCTGAGCAGCCGTTTTACTAAGGTCTCCTAAACTCTTGCCTGCTGGTGCTGGTGTAGCAGTAGGTGCTGAGGTTAAGCTACCTTTGTCATCAACATGCATAGGTAAACCAGTAGACCGTGAAATAGGAGTACCTGTAACTGATCCTGTAGGCGTAGTTGCCGCTGGAGCAGAAGGAGCACCGCTTGATAAACCTCTGCTAGAGCCTGTTGTAACTGCCGGAGCAGAAGAAGTTGGAGGTGTGCTTGGTGCTGGTGTAGCTTCAGGATGCTTAGAGGTAAAATCTCTAACAATAGCAGATTGCTGTTCTTTAGCACCTTTTTCAATAGCAGCGTGTTGAGCAGATATACTATCCATTTGTTTATGTGCGTCAGCCATAGAAATTTTACCTTCTTTGGCTGCCTCAAGTATACCAGCACCTTTAGCTGTTAAAGCCTCTAATTTAGCGGTAGTATCTTTACCTATAGCGTCAAATTTTTGTTTAGCTATTTGTTTGTCAGTTAAAGGTGCAGGTATTGACGCTGGCCCACCAGCAGTAGGAGTATTAGACGACTGTGATGCAGGAGCAACAGTAGTTATAGTACCTGTATGACCTGATGGCTTAGCAGTAGTTGCTGCTGGGGTAGGCGTGGAAGGTGAAGGGGTAGCTACTGGCGGTACTGGCTGAACAGGGTTTTTAGGAATAATAGAAGTAGGTGGCGACGTAGCAGGAGGAGAGGCAGGTGCCGCTACAGGAGAAGATATATTACCAGGAGAAGTAATTTGTGGAGTAGGCATAGTAGCAGGTTGATTGGAACCTGCAGTCATAGTAGGAGGTTGTGTACCTGGACCTTTAGCTACAGATGCCTCAGAGCCACCTTCTCTAGACGCTGAAGAAAAATGCATTGGGTCTTGTACACTTTTCCAATTCATCCCCCATCCTAACCCCCATTTAGCAGCCAACTCGGCAGTTGACGGAGGCAAGTCAGTTGTTTTAGACCTATTAGGACTTTGATCAGGATTTATATCAATAGCAGCACCCCAAGCATGAGTACTCCACCTACTTGAGTTATTAGCGTTCTTTCTGGGAGAGTACCCACCAAGATCGGTTATTTGATACCCTGTAGCTTCTAAATCATTTATAAAACCTTGGAAATTAGGTGCATAGGCTGAGTTCACTTTAGCGGTTTTGCCAGACTTAGTTTTTATTTCTGTCAACGGTATATTGTCAGGCGGAGTACCATCCCCTATACCGTTACCTCCCATAGAAATAGTTCTACCGCTACCTCCTCCACTTACAGCACTTGCTTCTGAAGGAGCATTAAACGAATCCATACCAACAGAGGCAGGCATACGACTTCTTCCGCCTGCGCCACCGGCACTTTGCCTTTTCTGACCGCTAGCAGCCCACTTATCTAAAGGAGCGTTATAATCTTTACGCCCCGTCTCAATCTTCATGCCCATATCAGTCATAGCCTTAACAGCATTATCGCCTAAAGCTGCTAAGGTAAAATCTTTAGCACCACTCAGCATAGAGCTAAAAATAGGTGACATGTAATCACCAACTGCACCAACTGCTGTGCCTATAGCACTACCTACACCAGCAGCAGCAGAGTGTACACCTTTACCTAGACTAGTCATTACTGATTCGGAAGTTCCTGGATCATAACCAGCACCCATAAACCAAGAAGCTTCTTCTTTCCGCCTTTTAACTAGCCCGCCGTTTATAGTGCCTCCGGCTTTATTGTAAAGCTGCATACGGTCAGCTAAAGGTTTATAGTCTCCAGTAGAAGCACACTCATTTGCTGTTTGGTACAACTGACTCATTGCACCAGGACCTAGATTGAAGGTCATACTAGTTAATGCGTCTACTACCCCAATAGGAAGACCACTTATATTTACTGCATGAGAAACTGAATACTTGGCTTTAGCTAACTCTTCTTTTAATCGCTTCTCTGCTTCAGTTTTATCTATTTCTTCACCAGGATACCTAGATTTAGTACCGTAACCATTAGATAGTTGTTTGTAGTCGGCTGCAGCTACTGCGGTAAACCCCTCTAATTTTTTAACATTAGTAATTAAAGTAGAAGACAGAGACGCCGATAAACTGCCTTCATTACCTCCGGCTGTAGGAGGCTGCTCTCTAGGAGGTGGCGGGGGAGGCTGTGAAGGGGTAGCAGCAACAGGTTGTTTACTAGAAGGTATTTGATCAGCTACTGACGGATTAACTCCTATTGCTCGGTCTATTGCAGGTTGGGCTGTAGGAGGTGTTGAAGACGGAGCGTTCCCTGCCATAGGTACAGGAGGTACAGCGCCTATCTCATTAGCGTTAGCACTAGGCATTATAAAATCACCAACTGCTGTAGCTCCGGCTGCCAAAGAGGCTCCGGCTGAAGATAAGCCTCTAGTTAAAATAGAAGAAGGTTTGCTTTCTGCCGTAGGGGTAGAAATTACGGCAGGAGTGGTGATTGCTGGTGCAGCTTGTGAACCAACTGTTACAACAGTGTCTATAACTTTAGCAGCCGCTGCCGTAATTGTTGCAGTAGCTTCCGAGGATTTCTTTAAGTCTTCTATCCTCTTTTTAATACTCTCTAAGCGTGCTTTAAAAGCGTAAATTAGTTTATCAGTACGCTTAGCTAAACTTTGGCTGTCCCCGTCAACACGGGAGTCAAAATAAGTCAAAATCTCGTTTAACTGGTTTATTATCTCTTTGATTTGCTCTACTTTAATTAAGCAAGTCTCTAAGCTCCAACTGTCTATAAGACCGTTTTCCTTTATAATCTTAGAGACTTCAAGTTGCTTAATACCATCAGAATAATAGTTGAATAAACTAATGTCTTCCTTGCTAGGAGTAGAACCTGCTGTAAGCGCCTTAGGATCAAAATCAGGAGGTAACGTATCAGCGTGAGCTTCTGATACAAAAAACCCACTTATATTGTCCCAGAGGGAAGGAGTTGTTGCCTTGTTGTCTTTACTACTTGTACCAGGAGTCGTAGAAGATACAAGTGTAGGTTCCGCTACTGGTATAGCGGATACAGGAGCCGCTGGAGCTGAAGGTGCAGCTTGAGTTCCTGTAGTAGCAGGTACTGCTGTAGTAACTTCACCTTCTTTAGGTTTATCAGAGTTATCACCTTTCCCTAGTAAACCTTTAATACCCTCAAAACCTTTAGTGATAGGGCCTGTAATAGTAGGCAAGCCTAATGACGGCGCCACAACATCATAAGCCATTCCTGCAGCAATTACGCCGCCGCCGATGACGGCAGCAGATACTCCTCCTATACCTACAGCAGGTGCAGCAGCTACTGTTCCTACTGCCCCCATAGCAACAGCTAATCCCATTTCTATAGCTTGCCATGCCGAAACATCGTTTATTAACCCTGAAATAGTTTCTGCCTGATTTTTTTGTTTTTTAGCTAAAGCTTGTTCTTCCGATAGAGCACCGTTAATACGCTCATCATCTACTTTGGACTGTTCCTTAGCAAGGCCAAGTGCCGTTAACGCTATAGTTGCTGCAGCCGCTACAGCGGCTACCTTACCTCCACCTACACCACCAACATGCTCTTCACTAGTAAGACCTTTAGTAGGAACATGCGGTTCTTCTACAGGCTTAACAGGCTCTGTAGGAGGTTTCTTAGAGGCTTCTAATTGAGCCTTTGCGTCAGCTTCAACTTTGTTCTGCTTGTCTTTAGCTACGCGTGCTTCTTGTTCGGCAGCGGCTAACTCAGCTCGGGCAGTGTCAGCTTTTGCCTTTTCGGCTTGGATTTTGGAGTCAGCAGCCTTCAGCTCAAGTGCTTTTCTATCAGCACGAGCTTTGTCCAGTTCACGTTCTTTAGCTTCTAGAGCGGCATTGTCTTCTTTAAGCCCGGAAGTCTTAGCCTGCTCACGAGCTTTGTTAGCCTCTTGCTCTTTTGTAATTTCGGTTTCACGAGCTTTGGCTAGTTCTATAGCTTCCTTAGAGGCTTTAATATCAAGTTCTGCTACTTCTGCTAATTTATTATTAGCTTCGGTCCTGGCTTCTAGTGCGGTTTTTTCTCTGGCTAAACGGTCTAGTTCTGCCTTTTCAGCAACTTCACCGGCAATCTTAGCTTCAGCTTCTGCCTTAGCTTTGTTACCAAGGAATCCTTTAGACGCCATCCAGGTTTTTAAGTTTTCGCCTATTCCACCTTTTTGTGGCTTAGCGCCTTTAGTTCTTTCTTCTGGAGTAGTTGTCTTCTTAGAGGGCTTCTCATTAGGTTCAGTCTTAGTAGGCTTTTCTTTAGGTTCCGCCTTAGTAGGTTTAGTAGCTTCCTTCGTAGGCTTATTCTTATTAAACATATCAAAAAATTTCTTTAACAAGTAACCTTCAACTACGTCTTTAAGTAAGTTTTCAACCGTAGAGAGAATAGACGTACCGTTAGCGTTATTGAGCAGTTTAATTATCTGATCTAACCGCTTGTCAACCTCTTGGAAATCCTTGTGAACTTCTTTGCGGTTTTTACGAAGGTCTATAACTTCCCGCTTCTCAAGACGAACTTTGTCAATTTCACGACGTTCACGACGCTCGTTGGCAATGAAGTCACGCTTCTTGTCAGCAATGTCTTTGTCTTCTTTGGCCGTCTGTTTGGCGCGAGCGTTACCGTTAGCTGGAGTATTAAGTGGGCCAAGAGGAGACAAGCCTGCCTTATTCAAGGTAGCAGTAGTAACCTGCTTACCCATCAGTTTCTCAAGACGGAGCAACGTTGATTTGATCTGTTGAAGTTCAACAGTCTCATCGTACTTTGATTGTTTGGGTTGGGCACCACCAACAAACCGTCCTAAGGAATCCCTAGGACGGAACATCTGAGCACGGCCGTTAACGTAGTTCTGAGCTTCTGACAGGTTTAACATTAGAGGTCACCGTTTTTCTACTAGGCTTGGGTATTACTCAACGTAGTCAGTCAAGTCAAGGTCAATGGTTAACATCTCGGCTTCGGGGTAAGTTTTGACAGGTTTGTTGAATTCAACTTGTTTGCGGCCAGTCAAGATTTCCAGGTTAGAAATCTCTTGGTCCAATGTGTACAAGCCGTCAGCGACGTTACCGTACACCACTAAATCATTGGTGTGTTGTAAATGAAACTTTAAACGGTTACGGTCTTCGTACAGACTGAACAGGTATTTCGCACTGTCAAATTTCTCATCGGTGCGGGAGATAGTTTTATCCAAGCCGTGGTTGGTAGCTTTGATAAACTTACGGATTGTGTCCAGCACGCTAGGGTCGCCGTCAGCAAAGGTTGCTACTTTATCGGCAATACTGTTGCCAGGCAAATATTGAATTCGGTCGTAGACCCACTTGACTTCTGGCTTCAATTCACCGTTCAGTAGTAACATTTCTTCGGCACGAGGGACAACAAAGTTTGTATAATCAGTAAGGTCCAGAGTCTCCAAACGTTTGATTTTGAAGTCGCTCATTTCAACTTTGGCAATGTTATCGTTACCGTACTTAGAGGTCCAGGTAATCTCTAAAGGCTTCTTGAACGTATTGAACCACTGGTAATAAAGCAAAAACTCAAAGTCAGCTAGTGTCAAATTGCCTGTTTTAACCGAATGAACGTCGTCAAACAAATTGAACATCAATTTCAAGTCATTGTTGCTCAGCACTGCAACAATCTGAGTCAGATGAACAATTTTGAACGGCTTTATTGTTGCAGCTTTGAAATCATATAGCCGGTAACAACTGGGATAAAGGATAGACATTGCCTTAACCTTTTCTTCTTAGCTATTAGAAAAGAATTTTTACAACAGAACTTACGCTACAAACAAAATTAAGATTCAGATTACAAACTGAAAGCCTAAAAATAAAAAATAGTGCCGGGCTTCCATTACGAAAAGCCCGGCACTTTAATAGTTAGATAGGCAAACATAGCAATCAACTAAGGGGACTGAGAACCCAAAGTTTGAAGAGCTAGAGGTTTCCTAAGGTAGTTCCAAAAGGCTTATATAAGAACTCAGTCTTACTGCTAACAAAGGTTAACGACGATTGAACCGTTTCATCAAACTTTGTTTGACTTGGTTAACACCTTTAGCTTGCTGTTGACCAAGTTGGTCTGAAGCACGACGGTCTCGGATGTCTTTGTACAGCATATTGCTCAAGTAGATAAAATCCATACACGTCATGGTGTCGTAGTTCAAGTTGCTAAGGTGCATACTTAAACTGTACATGCGGTCATAGATTACTTGAGCTTCATATTGTTGGAAAGAATGAGAAGATGTTGATCTTCAGCCTCACAGTCTCCGGGTCAGCGGCTACCGGATTACCGAGGCTAAGGTCACGTTCAATCTGCTGGATTTCTTTATCCAAAGAAGTAAGACTCTCGGTCAAGGTTTCAATTAGGTCAGAGTCAATATCACTACTGGTTGTGGCCGATTCAAAAGCCTTAGCTGTAGTAATATATTGGTGTTTAAGGTTCTCTAACCAGAAGACCGCGTTGAAACTTGGGTCAGTAACCTTGACCATTTCACTAACACCGTGATCACATTTATCTATTAGCTCAGGTATTAGGGCTAGATCACCAACGTCCATTTTGTAGAGATTCTCTATTTTCTCTTCTAGAGTATCTCCAATAACATATTGAGCACGTTCGTAAGTCCAACGTACTTCCTCGTCTAAGTTCTCAGTCTCAAGAAGCTCCCAATCCCTAACTGTAGGAATTGTAAACCCCTTACTACGAAACTGTGTATTGAAGTCTTCTTTAGAGAGAGTAGCTTCGATAATGTCTAGCTCTGACCGACGAACTTCAGTATTTCCCCTATTACCGTACTTAGATGTCCAAGTAATATTGAACGGTGTACGAGGATAGCTCAAATACCGTTGGGTATACAGCATGTAGTAAAAGTCTTGCCGAGATAGGTCACGAGCGTCTACAGATAATGTGTTATCAATAAGGTCGATCAACAAGGTCAAGTTCTTACTATTTTGAACCTGAGCCACCTTAAACATATCAGGTATACCAAACGGACGGACAAACACTTCATCGAAATTATAAAAATTGCACTTACTAGGTAATGAAATGCGCTGCATTTTAGGGTCTATTGTACTACGTGCTTTTAACAAAATGGGAGACACGTTAAGCGGTTGATTTTTACGTTGCTCTTTTAGAATATCTTCCTGAGAATCTAATTTAGGCTTAGCTTTCTGCGGTTGCACAGGAGGCTGCTGTACTTGACGTAAAGGTACAATATCCTGATATTCAGCCTGATCTGACGTATCCGCAGAGGAATTTAAATTCTGGGTAAGGCTGTCAGTAAGGCTAGAAATATCGTCAAATTCGTCACCGGTACCACTCATTTGCAGAGCCTGCTTACGCATTTTCTCTTGAGCGGCCCGTACTTCAGCGTAATTGCTAACGGGTCCTGGAGGAGGGCCACCAGCTAACGCTTCAAATTGCTTGGTTATTGTTTGGTCTTTGGCCTTTTTAGAAGCCTGCTCATCATAAATTTCTTTAGCAGTTTTCCCACCCATTTCGTGAACAGGAAGGTTTTTAGGGTCAATTTTACCAGTACGGTTAGGCTGTACAGACGGTGGATTTTGTGTTAGACCGTTAGTAGACCGAGGGGGAACAGGTGCAGGAACCGATTGAGTATTTTGAGTATTGTGGGGATTGTGTGTTCTCATACCGGGAGGTGGTTTATTGCCACGTTGCATTATTTCTTCTTGTGTGTACACCTTACCGTTAACGTCTTCAAACTTGGCGTTTTTAAGAATTTCTGCTGCTCTAGAAGGTATAGCCATTTTTAAGACTCCAGTTTCTTTTAATTTAAAAACTCTCTTAACTAAAATTAGATTCTAGTCACCAAAAATATTAGTGCGTGCTGACTGCATATGGTCTAATAACAGATTGTTAGCTGAAAGTACAGTGTTTGCGGAGGTATTTAGATTGTATTGCATACTAGTAGCTGAATTTGTAGTATTAGTCATAGCGTTATTCCAGGTAATCTGATTATTAGCATTATTGTTAATAAGATTGTTCATACCTCGTAACACCGCCGCCTGACCATTAGCTAACATGGCTAAACTATTAGTAGCTGATGTAACAGTATTTATACCAGAAGCTACTCCTTGTAATAGCCCACCAGTCTGGAAGTTAGAGGATCTTGGAGAAACTGCACTAATTAACGTTCTAGCTGTATTTACCGTTTGTGCTGCTGCTCCTAATATAGTTGTAGCTCCACTGACAGAACCACTTAGACTGCTTAATGCTAACCCAGTAGCTGCTGCAATAGGATTAGATGCAAATTGCTGAACTGTTTGTACTACATTAGTTACCGTACCTGCTAGTCCTGATAACGTATTTGCAGCAGAAGCAATTGAGTCAAAACCTGAATTAACAGTATTAGTAATATCTGGCATTAGGGAACCTAAGCCGGAACCTAACGATCCAAGACTAGAACCTATACTATTAGTGTTTAAAGCACCTAATGAAAAAGAATCTGCACCGCCTGTTTGAATATCTGTATCGTCCACAGAGAAGTTACAGGTTATCCTAACACGGTCAGAAGATTGAGATTGAAAACTTAATCCTGAAGGTTGAGTAGGCCACATACCAGTGAATACGCCCTTAAAAGCAACGCCACCTAAACCGTTGAACGCTTGAAAGGACACTTCTTTCTTGTAGCCACCACCTACGCCACCTCTAGGAAGACCATAATAACCAGTAGCAGGATCAACTATTAAAGCGCGCCAAGAAGCTAAGTAGTTAGTTGTTAGATAATTTACATCTTCATAAAAGGTTACAGACACACCGCCTACGCTATTAGCTCCTGGAAAATATATTTGAGTACCTGCCATCGGCTTACCGTTAGCGGGAATATCCATTAAAGTAAATTCTATCTCTTCCACATAAGTTATTGGTAGCGACACACCCATAATAGAGGGAAAATATACAACCCAATCCCAACTTGGGGCTGGATCAGCCATAGCTAGAACAGTGTTTAATGTTATATTAGACATTTTACTAGCCTGACTGTTTTTAAAGATTAACTTGGGTTATTTGTATAGTTAGATGAGTATACAGGCTTTAGGCTTTAGACGGCGTAGAGTAGACCAAGTGGTTATGGGTTAATTAGTATTACATAACCACTTGGTCTTTACTAGCGTTAGTGTATTACGCGTATTAAAGACTTCTAGTGGGTTAGGTGTTAGGCGCAATATCAGAATAGGTGTAGTCATAACTGAATGTTACGGGAATCTGACCAGCGTTAGAAGAGCCACCGTCTAAGGATACATCACCCACGTCAGTAGGGAAGATATTGTAGAAAGTCATAGTGTGAATAACATCGCCTGGGTGGTTAAACATTTGCAGTGTACCGATTGTAGAATAACCAGCCTTAAAGCTTTGCGAATTACCAGAAACAGTACCAACAATATACTCCTTCCAGGTTTTGAATATGCGCCACGTATCCATAGTCTGATCTTCATAATACGTGACACTTAAAGTTTGTGGCTGAATACCTCTGCCGCGAAAATTCACCTGATGCGAATGGACGGCTACGGTATACTTTTCCGTGCTGAAACCGGCCAAAGAGACGTTCAAACATTTTAGGGCCAAATTCTGCAAACTGCCTGTTCCGGGGCAGCTAGAAATGACCATGTAGAATGAATCTAAACTGAGAATGTCTGGCACCGAAAGCACGTCAGTTAGGCTGACTCTCATAATCCGTACTCCTCAAGAATATGATATTCGTTGAAAGATGCTATTAGTATATTCCATATTAAAGTATTATATCCGACAGGGCTTGTTAAAACCGTTTATTTTTAGCCCGTTTGGTATTTTATTAAATTAGTATTTTTTATTCTAACACAACACCTAGGGTAACAAGGCTGAGTTGTTTACTCTAGGTGTTGTAGAGTTGGTGCTATTAAGTCAGACGTTCTTTTTAAAAAGTTATCTTAGCGTCTTTTGACTTAATAGCTCCACTTTTACTAGACTCTCTTTGATAAGAGCTTGGCGCAACTCATCAGTAGACGAGAAAAATTTGTATATCTTGTCTAAAGGCCACTTCTCTACAGTGTAGAGAATGTGAGATAGTTCAAAAACTCTAGGCAGCCGTTCAAAACGGTTACGGTAAGTTTTACCATTAAACTGCAAGTCTGTAGGTAAGGCACTGCCGTGTTTAACAGAAGGTTTAAGCGTAGGCGTAGACATAGAGGTCTCCATTAGTTTTTTGTTATTACAGGCGTGGTGGCCGACGAGGTTCAAACAAACCAGCTTGTTTAAGCACAGAAGCTACAAATGTGTAATTAGTGCGTGTAGCTCTAGCTAGAGCATAGTATTCGGTGACTCCACTGTTATAGAGTTTGAGAACTTTAGCTTTGTCATGTTGAGTAAACATTCTTATACGTTTTTCGTATACACCTGCCACATGTTTAGTAGCTTTCAACATAAGTAGCAAGTATACCAACTCAAACACAGAGCATCCTAGAAGCTTTGCTATCCATCGGTACGATTTAGTCTTAACTAGGAGACAAGCTACAGACTCTTTTAGATAAGTCCACTTAAATTCCCAAGTCCTAGTCCTGCTTACATTAACGTACAAAGGATATATCTCCTTAATGTACCTAACTAATAAGTAGGCACTTATATTAAGATAAGAGCACAACTCTCTAGCAGATAGACCAAACTCCAGATATAAAAGTTTAACTTTCTCTCTGGTAGTTTTATCAGAGTTTGCCACTTCCGTTATAAACTCTTCCTCATGAGTCCCTTCCACCTTTAACAAGGCTTGACGAAAGGTGTCCAAACCTCTAGAAGCTGCTAGTTCATGGTAATCGTCCAAAGCTTTCCTAGCCAAAGTACCTGGACGAATAATGTTGTTCCAGTCCACAACGCAGTGCTTAGATTCCCAAGCTTTAATAGCTTCGTTAAGCTGATCGTAGGTGTAGTTGGACTCGACACTCTTGTACAAGTTGTCCTTATAGTAGAACGGGCGTAAATTAGCGGGGTGACAAACTTTTTTGAATCCTATAGGCGCACCGTACCTAGTGATTCCATCGAAAATAGACAGTGTATGATCTATATGGTACTCTTTACTACGCAGACCACAAGGATCAATAATGTCTTTATAACGACGATACACCGAGTTCGTTATAGCCTTAACCATTTCATAGTAAGCGTCGCGGTGTTCTACTGTGAGATCACCTTTTAGTAACCGTTTACGGACTGAACTCCTAAACGTAGAAGTGTCTAGTTTCTCTCCCGACTCTTCAACTATACGATGACATTTAACTGGGCTATACACTCCAATAATTTCAGAAATTTCCCTGTAAGTAATTCCTGAATTATGCAAGCGTACAACTTCCATGTGACGTAAAGGATCGTTATAGTCTTGAAACTTTTCCTCGCGAGTCTTATATACACCCACCCCCTTCAAAACTTCTACTAAAGTAGAGTGTCTAGTAATTCCAGACTTTTCTCCTAGTTTGTAGTATTCATGTACACCATCATTAAAAAGGTCGATGACAATTTTCTTTTGGTGACACGTGTAAGGCAACTTCCGACGCTCATACTCATGTGTACGATGTTTAGTCTTACCTAAACGAACTAATAAACTTACTACTTCAAACACAGAGCAGCCAATCTTTTTGGCCGCGTACTTGTACGAGTATTTTTCCGAAAGTTCTACAGCTTGACATTCTAACTCGTAGGTCCAGTCAGTATCCCACTTAAACCCTGAAGCTAAAGATTTGCTATACGCCTCCGGCATCCTGGGGTAAATCTTCTGAACGCTAAAACCTGTATAGGGTGCTATTTCTTTAACACCGAATCCAAACTCGTAGTAGAGTATGTCTATTTTCTCTTCTACAGACATAGAGTCTACTAGATCATCTTCTACGTAGTAGTAATCACGCTCGACCTTGTCCTCAATTACTAAACCTTCAGCCCTGAGAATATCCTCAACGTATTTCTTGGTACGCTCGTTGTTGCACCCAGATAACCTTTGAATTTTAGATAGAGGCCAACCTTCTTTAGCAAGTTTGATGTAAGTTTGAGCTATTACCGATCATCAAACCTATGATGATCGGTAATAGCTTCCTTAATGAGCTTGGATGAGATGGCTATAGGTAACCCGTCTTGAGTTAACGCAGTAGTACCCTTTAAGTCTTTTAATTTAAAAAGACGTTGAAAGTCATCAGGAAGCTCAATACCAATACTGGTACGAGGAGGTATTTTATAGGAACCCATGGTCTTGACTTTCTTAGTGAAATGTTATTATTTTTGTAGTCTATCACAACTAAGATTTGTTGTCAAGAGAAATCGTATAAAAATTTGCAAATTTTTATACGATTTTTAGTAGAGAAATAAGGGTTGTTTTATAAGATTTAAGTAGTAAACAACCCTTATTTATAGGTTAATTTTTTCTTTTCAGACCTCGTTGGTTCAGTATAGGTAGTCAGTTTTCTTCGTTTTAGCCTCAAACCGCCCTCTAAGCGCCTGAAACCACTAATTCTGAGAAAGAAGCACTAGTCGAGGTAATTGTCGAAGTTAAGAGTAAAAAGACTGCCGGAATGGTGGGTTTTACAAGGAATTCTACGTTCAGAATCCCCTGATCTTCGTCACTTGCGCTGTTGTTCCTTTTATCCGAAACCACCATGAAATCCAACAATCCCCTCTTGTGCATGATGGGGTTAGCAAACTGGGTCACCGTGTCCACAATCGCCTGTCTTGTAAAATCGTCGTTCGGCTCGAAGACTTCATAAATCAGGTAATTGAGGATGGATATCTCCATATAGATCATCAAACGACGTACGTTGATATTACTCAAAGCTGACGCTGCACTCTGCAAAGTAACTGCCGCCCAAACAGGGTAACCGATACCTGGCATGTTGCGAATGAAGTTAATTTGAGCAGGATACATAAGATCACGGTCGCCTTGATTATAGGTAAACCGCAACCCAAGGATTTGTGTGCTCAGATTAGCCCGATTCAGACCGGCTGGAGCAAACCACGTTGCTGCGTTTTTATCAGTATAAGCATAAATAGCAGCCATGTACCCGCTAGGTGGCACGTAGAATTGACTATTGGTGAAAGTGTCCTGAATATAAAGATCAGGAGTATAGATAGCCGCGTAGGAACTGTTGATGTTAAGCGTGTTACGACGATAGTTTAAAGCTTTCTGCGGCGACTGGAAATTACTAGGCATATCAAGAATAGCAATACAGTCTTGCCGAGTGAGAGCCAACTGTGTCATATACTTTTGAACGGCTGGAATAGTAACACCACCGTTAATAAGGATACGAATGTCAACTGCTTCACGGTCAGAGAACAGAGCCCAACCACCGTTAACAATAGCGCCGTTGATGGAAGACCCAGCCATATAATTGTTAGCCGTTGGGGCTAGGCCATTATAACCGTAAGTAAGAAGGGTAATCTGAATCTGAGTGTTTTTAAGAATTACGTCTTGACTCCACTCAGGCTGATAAATCCTAATGTACTTAGACGAATTAGGTCCTTGGTTAACGGCGTACATAATATTCTGCTGAGCACCGTAACCGTCATTCTGCATAGCCAAACTAACGGTGAACTGTTCAACAGGAGCGACCACACTTTTAGTAATATCATAAACGTTAAACAGGAAGGTATTATCAGGAGGAATTCTATCAACAATTTGAGTAATAGTAGCAGATACTTGGTTAGTACCACCGCTAACGATAACATTATTGATGATAATATCAGCGGTTGCGTCAGGAGCAGTAACAATAATCTGACGATCATTATTGTTACCACCACCAATAACCACTGGAGCAGCAGTGCTACCTGTACCTAAGTAAGTAACAATTGCTGTAGCAATATCATCTAGAGTTTGATCGTTATTGGAGTTATAAGGAACAGTAGGCAGAGCGTTACCGTTAATAGACATGTTAACAACGTTATTCGCCATTAACATATTACTAAACGAAATCTGTAATATCTGAGGTATGCCTTTGTCAATAGCCGCAATCTGCACACCGATATTATTAGCCCACGAACCAGGGTCAACACCAAGAACGTCAAACAGCTTAAGGTCTTCTACAGAGCCGTTAGCTTGAGTGGTACCGCCGGTAACATCAACGTTAATGATGGCTACTTGAACATTTAACGGAGAGAATAACCGAACAATACGATTGTTAGAACCATTAACTACTGTAGCAGGCATAACATTAACAATAGCCCCTGTTGCCACAGAGTTAAGAGTGCTATGAATAGCATTTGCTAAGTCAAGTAAAGTCTGATCGCTAGTAGTGTTAAACGGTACTGAAGCAATAAGATCAGCGTTTACTGGAAGACCGTGAATTTCACCAGTTACCACAACCTCAACATTGACTGTGTTATTGGTGATAAACGGACCATCAAAAATGATACCCTGAACGTCAGGAGCACCGTTATTGAAGTCATTAGTTAACCCGACGGTACCCGGAATAGGGGTATTATGTTTGCTAAGCGGACCTTCACGATCTGTGACATAGGTCAAATTAGCCCACTGAGCACCGTTTACCACCCGAGTAGACCACAGATTAGTGCCTACTGTGAGGAACGCTAGTGCTGAATGATGACCAAATCCTAGCTTAGTATCTGGATTCCCGTATTGTGCTAGGAAATTAGTATTACTGGAGCTGAAAAAGAGATCTAACGATCCCTTGTCCGATGCTAAAACTAGCGCAGAAATTGAAGTAGCTATAGGTGATACACGTATAGATATATCATTTTCTCGAAGATAAGATCCAGGAGATAGTGCAAACGTGGGCATGGCGGGGTCAACTCCTATGTAATGAGCGTCAAACGCTGTTTTACGTATAAAACCGACATAGTATTTTCATATTAAAATCCTCAAATCACTGTATTCTTAGCATAAATCGTTATCAACGGATCAAAATCACTAAGAATATCAATAATATGTTTATTGTATTATGATGTGAACTTACTGCCCTCAAGCGGCACGGTATAGAATCTGAAGAATTTTAAACTTTCTTAAGATTTTTCTTGACTCTCAATCTTTAGTGTGTTACTATTACTTATGATTAGAATTTAGTAGTTCTACTAAAACTTAGGAGTCTTTACTATGGACATTTTAGAAGTAATTCATGCTTACACTGTTGAGAAGCTGTACCTACAAGTCATTGCTAGGAACTTCGGAACTACTCAACACTACATTAGGGAAGTTCTTCACAATGAAGGTATAGACGTTGTAGAAAGGTCACCGTTTAAACTATCACACGGCGAGGAGTTGAAGTTAATTGAAGAGTATCACAACCTAGGGCCTAATGCCTATATAACAGATTTATGTAATAAGTACGGAATAGAGTACGCTACTTTTATTTCAATTATGAAACGTCACAATGTTCCTAGAGACGAGTTCAAACACCGTCACGCCGGTACAAGAGGTGAGGTGAGAGCTTTAGGTAACACTACGCTACACCCTACTTTAGAAATGTGGGATAAAGGTCAGAATGTAACCACTATAGCGAAAAGTGTAAAAGCTCCGTTAATGAGAACGGCTGCACTAATAGTAGATAAACGTGAACCGTGTCCCCGTATAACTGTAATGGTTAACGATGCTCTACTAAAAATAGCCGAGCTAGACTATGTAGAGAACCGAGAGTACATTACTGACCTACACAAGTATCAGGAAGTTCACGCTCCTAACAAGTGTGCCTGTTACCTCTGCCACAAAAAGACTGATGACTTAGTCATTGATCATGCCCACACGACAGGTTTGATCCGTGGACTAATCTGTCCTACTTGCCTAACAGAAGTTCGTCGTGGTGAGGATAGGAAATCCAGTACAAAATTAGGACTGACTACTGCCAACCCAATGAGAATCTTAGAACCCAAGAACTTCTCTAACAAGCAAGAAAGAGAAATTTGTAAACTGTACCGTAGTGGTGAACACATAGACAAAGTTGCTAGGAAGTTTAACACCTTCTACATGGATATACGTCGTGTGCTGCTAGAACATAAGGTTACCTTACGCCAAACTACTGACTACACTTTCAATGACGAAACTGCTTGGCAAATGATTGAAGACTTAAAAACCGGAAACTACACAATACCCTCTATTGCTAAAAAGTACAACACTCACGGATCGACCATTATTTTTACCCTGAAACGGTACGGTGTCCAGTACAACCCTCGTAAATGTAAGTCGTACATTGAAGCTAGGTTAAAACAGTTCGGTACCAATCCGGCTGACTACAAGAAAATCTTAGACTTCTGGGACGCTGGTAAGTCCACTAGGTACATTGCCCGTAAGCTAGGAATCAATCGTAACCGTGTCGGAGCGTTAATAGTTAAACACCGAGACTTCTCACCTAAGATTCTAAAAATGGTTAAGTTGCTTTTAACCAAAGTGGAAGGTCAGGTTTACGACAAGAGTAAAAACTCTCAATTCATCTACACTTTACACAAGTTCCGTAAGCTTCACGACCCGGCTAGTAATTGTTGTGAACTGTGTGGGGTGTCTGGGTCAGAGGTTAACTTAACTATTGACCACTGTCACAAAACCGGGCTAATTAGAGGTTTAATTTGTAACAACTGCAATGTTGGTCTAGGTAAACTAGGTGAAGATAGGGAACAATTCCAACGAGCAATTGATTACTTGACTTTTACTCGTGACGCCTTAGCTGATATAGCGCCTGCCCCTAAGTTAACAGAGTACCGTGTAGACTCAGAAGACTGGCGTGGTTCTAAAGTTGCAATTCTCAGGTTGTGGGACAAGTACAAATTAAATGTAAGTCCTGACCAGTTAATTTTCAAAATTGCCGAGAAGCTGGAGATTACTCCATTCCACGTGGCTTATAGGTTAACAGTAGATCGTCCGGTGAAAGGTGCTACGCGTTCTTTATTCGCCAACCAAACGAATAATTTCCTAAAAGAGAAGAATTTACTACGTTTGGGAATCCGGGAAGTATTACATACAATTCAAGGCTATCCGTTTAACACTACAGTGTACCACTCTCGTATGCTAGTAAAGTGGTTAATTGAAGCGTTCACTGAGGACAACCTGTGCTGTGCAATCTGTGGTGACAGTGAAAGGTTAGTGGTAGATCACTGTCACGAGACTGGTTTGATTCGTGGTTTACTATGTCAATCCTGCAACCACAGTATTGGTCACTTTAAAGATAACAATGATCTAATTGACAAAGCTATGGACTATGTTGAGAGCCTACGCCGAGAAGCACCTGTAAACAGTTACTGCACACCTTTAGGATTAGCAGAATTAAACTCTGAATTAGCTGTGTGAGAAGCGTGAGAGTTTTTCAGCTTGTCTAGTACTGGTGCAGGAGTGGGTAACGGAATAGACACAGGATTAGGTACAGCTACTCGGTGATGGGTACCGTCGTCTGTACGCTTTACAATACGAACTTGGGTGTCATCAAGCTGCCAAAGAAATTTATCATCCGTAGCAACTGCTGCTTTCGGTGGAATGATTATTGCATCTCCGTCTGCTGAATGAACTACAACCGAAAATTTAGAGATATTTTTTAATACGAGCATTTGCTAAGGTCCTTTATATTTAGCATTCTGAATGTCTTGATTAAAATTAAGTTTTTACCAGAAACTACTCGGCAAGGATACCCTGTTAACATAGGTATAACCAGAGCTTTTAGGTAAAAACTAACCAATATAATGTATGTAACAACCCAAGTTTGATTAAACTTTTTACAACTAACTTGTAGAACTTTAGTAACGGAGTTCAAGACTACGCCAGATAGGTCTTTACGAGTAGGATTACTTAGGTAACGCTACTAAGAGTAGTAAATCCTGACGGCTACCTGGACAGTGTTAGTGTTGGTTAGCACTATAGACGTATAGGCGGCTGTAGCCATGAACAAACTACTAATGTTAACCGTATGCTCTTCAGCCATTGAAGTTATAGGGTTGAGACTTGAGAACACGGCTGATAGTGTACCAGTTGTATAAACATGAACCAAATTAGAAACTTCATTGATTGTAATTACACTAGAAGGATTCATTATTTTCACAATAGAGGAAATCCCGTTCTGATCTAGCATAATAGATGCTCTATATTTATGGATGTTTATCGTAGAATTAGGGGTAACCTGATACAAGTTACCGTCTGCTACTAACGTAATAATTGTAGACGGAGTGTCTGCTAGATTAGTCACAATTTCACCCTCACGTGGTTACGGTGTTACAGATATTCAACATCAGGTTTAGCTTTATTAGTCGTAGTACCCTTTTTCAAGTTTAGTGGAGTGTCGGTAACGAAATCGCCGTTAGCATTCTGAGTTTCAAAAGTACCTGCTGGAGTAACAACTGCTTTGATAACTTTGATTTTCCCTAGGTACGTGTTTAATTGTACAGAGGTTTCAATTGTGAATTGTTCACCTATATCATCATTTTCAAAGTCTGGTAATGTTAGATTTTTATCCATAACCATGTTAATCGGTGCTTTAAAGGAACTGTCAGTAGTATCAAGATAGAATTTCAAATCTCCTCCTACTGCTATATACATCCATTGTTGCTCAAAAGCCATACGGTCGGCTTCAGTCTGACAAACAAACAATACACGTAACGTAACCTGCACCGGGAAAATATTATAAACGTAAGAATCATAGAAACCTGAAGTACGTCCACCACGAATTCCGGTTCGTCTAGTATTCTTAGCAGCCAATCCACCGTCTTGAACAGCTACAGCCGTCCGTTGCACCGCAAAATACGGATACTCCATTTCTTTATACTTCTTAACCATTTCCCGCATGTGCCAGTTATTAGCTACCGACACAACCCGAGTAGGTTCAGTATCAAAGAAATACTCAAATTGCTTAGCCGCACCGAACAACGACGCTTGGTATATATCTGTAAAATCTGGTATCTTGTTGTGCATGGGTTAGGCACCCTCTTTCGAAGAAAATAGACTTACGTACCTTTAGGGAAGGTTAGTCAAAGTCAGCAGCTGCGTTGTACAAGTCCAACCAATCAATTTCCAATTTAGGACGGGTTCCAGTTTTGGTCTGTTCAACCCACAAAGCAACTTCTTCAGACACACAAAGTCTTCAATATCAGCTTTAGTCAGAGTAGTACTATGAGACTCGTAGGATTCACGCAAGCGTCGTAAAAACTCTTCTGGATCAGCTTGAATTTCGCTTAGTTTCATGGTAACGTCCCATAAAACACCTAGTTAAAAAGAATACCGTATCTAATTCGTCTTAACAAAGCTTTTAACAATAGTAGCTAATAAACGACGAGCTTCTTTAGCTAACCATTTAAAATATTCATCATGAACAGTGTCTGGCGTATGAGTTTTTATGAAATCCCAGGTATGCGTACCTTTAAGTTTAGAATTTAGTTGCCTATCATTCAATAGGTCTTGACAAGCTTGGTGTATCATAGTCATATCCAACAGATTATCTTTAGTCTGCGGATATAGCAGTTCAGCAATTGCTTGTCCCGCGTGGGAACAGGTCTCTAATGTATGATAGAAATACCTAGCGTATTTTGCTATATATTGAGGAGTCTTATTCTTTATAACTTTCTCTAATAACTCTAACCTCTTATTCATAGCTTCAGTCATAGGAGGTACACCAGCCTCTTTCATTTTTAGCATATTATTACGTGCTTCTAATATCTTAGCATAATCATCTAAAACCTTATTAACCTCACTTAATTTTATATTAGCTTTAGACGAAGAGTCATCAGAGACGTGTTGCAAGTAATGAAGGTACTCGTGACATAACCGGCTATAAATATGCTTTTGGGCTTCAATCCAAGGAAATACGTTATTATATCCTAATTCGATAGTTTTAGTCTTATAGTTATACTCTCCAAGAGTGGGAGAGGCGTTAGGATCAAAGTAGGCATAAAGTATAATAATCACGGAACTGGAAGGATGCTTAAACTCTTTAAAACTATCATTAGAATTTCTTAAAGGGCCATTAGCTGTAATCTCAGTCATTATCTTATTTAACACAGAGATATCATTCAACTTAACGTTCATAGCTAAAACGACGTGCCCTGACACTTTAAAGTAAGTGTTTATTCTTAACGCTGAATTAGTTGCCACGGTCTGTCTCCAACTTGACTATCAAACAAAAATTGTTCTACTTTAGTAGCTATAGTGCTAACCGCATCAGTAAGTTCTAATGCCTGCATAATATATTGGTTAAAACCCATTATATGATTACAAATTTTACTCCAATCTACTGATCTAGTTACCATTCGCCTAGTTAAGATAAAAGTGTGAAAGAAAATCTTGTTAAACTTACCAGTATACTGAGAGTAAGGTACTGCTACTATCTTAACAAATACTTCCCCAGAGATATGATAGGTAATAGGTTCAAAAATTCTGTTAATGTCTTCAACAGTAATATTCCGTTCTTTCTCTAAGAGGAGAAGAGCCCTAACGCACTCTACTACTTGGTCTAAAAGCTCTGGAGGGACATATGAAAAGTCTGTGTTCTCATTAGCCACTAGCTTTGAAGTAATGTCAACGTCATTATAGTCATTATAGTCATTAACTCTAGCAAGTTTTGACATTGAGTTACTCCTTAGTTTTACGCCCAAAATGCCTAAAGTCGAATAATATACCGTAAGAAGTCTTGATCTGGTGTACAACCGTGTTCTAGGATAGCATGTTTCATCAGGTCAGGCCAACGGTAATGGTCAGTATAAAACTCGTGGCTAGGTAATTCACAGTTACAAATACGGCAGAAGGCTTTAAGGTTATTAACGTCTTTGTTAACCTGTTGTTCAATCCTAGACAGCTTAGTAGTGAATACTTTACGGACGTTCCCCGGCATCGGGTTAGTTAGTGGAATCTTGTCGTAATCGGCAAACGCTACTTTAGGCATAACATCATAGGACTTGGGTTGATTGTAACGTTTGATATACTCGTCTAAATATGGATCATTAGGTGACGGTACGATAGGCCATGATCTTGACATAATTTATGCTCCTCATTTTTGAAAGTTACTTCTAAAAATTTCTTACTACTTAGCTATAAGGAAAATTAAGTTATTGAATCAAAAATGAAAACAAGAATAGGGGCGCTTGGAGGCTATCAACCTCTGAGCGCCCCTATTCTCATTGTGTTTTGTTGTTAACTGTTAGGCGTGGTGGACAGGGAATGATTTGAACATTCATAGCCGAAGCGAGGGATTTACAGTCCCGTGATTTCACCCACTTACCATCCTGTCCAGTAGTGTTAAGCAGCCTCAGTTTCCATTGACTTAGCGATAGTACGATACTGCTTGTCCCCTGACAAAGAAATCTTGTTGAGGAACGCACGCTCTTCACGAGACAGAGGCTTAGGGGCAGCGGCGGCAGTTACCGGCTTAGCTGCTGGTTTGGCCTGCTGAGCGGCAGGAGTAGTATTAGCAGTAGTTTTATTCGTACGGAACTGGGTTGCTTTAGCGGCAACTTCAGAAACGATATCGTCCATTTCTTCGTCAGAAACTGGATCGGTTAACGAAGCGGAAGAAACCTCCGGGGCTGTATGAATATCAGCTTCTGAAATTCCGTCTTCGTCTTCAAAATCAGAAACTTCTGGTTCACCTTCCTCTTCGTTAAGAGAACCAGTGTCAATATCATCTTCATCAGAAGGTTCATGCTCTTCAACTGGAGGTTCGTCGTCTTCCGAGCCGTCAGTTGTTGAATCGTCTGCATCGTCAGAAGAAGCTTCAGTTGAGTGACTGTCCGACACTTCCGCAATAGGCTGTTCGTCAGCAGCAAGAGCCGCTAGTACCGATACGTCTGTGTTAAGATTGGTCTCTTCAAGAGCAGATATCAGTTCTTGAATACCGTCTGCTTCAAGAACATTAGCCATCATCTGAATAGCTTCTTTAACGTTGTTGTCAACGTAAAGCTGGTGAGCAGAGATTAAGATATCAGCGGCTAAATTGTAGTTAGGGCGCGGCGGTACTGTTGCTGATTCAACAGCAGAGGCTGAAGAAAAGTAGGGATCTGGGATTGAACTGGATGAGGCTGTTGGTTTTCCAAAATACTTAAGGACGAGAGCACGTAGATCGTTTTCAAAAGCGTCTGTGTCAAAAACAGCACCTTGTTTAGACATAGCTGTAGTTAACTTGTCTACAGAATCAGTTACTACGTCTCGCATTCTCGCTAGTGAAAAACCGTCCGTGCCTCGAGAGAGATTATTTCTAGCCATTTATTAAAACTCCTTACTCTCGGCGGGTATCTTATGGTGTGGTTAGGATGGGTTTTAAGCCTGGGTCTCTCAAGGTTGCAAGTTGAGATGACACACGATTCCTCGGTTAAGAACTCTAGTCTTTAACAAACTCTACTAAGTGCTCTATAGGGTGTTTTGTTCTAGGGTCTAAAGTAGTTATTATCATTAGGTTAGTAATCGGGTCAAAATTCCAGCCTACAGATTCACTGATTAAGTTATAGAGATTTTTGACTCGTATGTTTGTACCACGTAAAACTTCCTTCCTGATAGACTGAAATAACTTTTGCGTCTCAGTCAAAGGAGGTAACTTAACAGGGTCCAAAGTATCAATCAGTTTGTTAAGTTTTCACTTAAAGTAAGTAGACATGTTGATATCTAGTACCAGTATTTTTGCCAACTCTAGAATTGGTAATTTATACCAATTGTTAGGTAGAGACCAAAGACGTAACCTACTAACTTCATCATAGAGGTGAAATTCGTACTTGTAACCTAACCTTAATGTTTCGGCAGCCTTAGCTTGATTTTTACTATACAAGTCATGACCACCAAACAAATGGTTTTTATCTACAATACCTAATGTAGCTAAGCACTTACTTTCTACTACAAGGTTAGCACGCCAAACATGAAAGTCAGGAAAGTAAGTTAACGTCTCACCTTTAAACATATAGTTTACAGTTAACCGTTTTCCAAGTTCATGTCCAGAAATAATAGATGACGGTTTGTATTTCTTGAAAAGTTCCAAGCGGGTTTGATCTTCAAACCCTTGGTATAAATAGTCAACACCTTCATAGGTCATGATGTGTTTAGCACCTGGACCTTTACCCCCGTCACAAGTTATACAGTATACAGGATTCTTAAAAAATCCTGCTGGACGACGAGTTATAGTATTGCCACACTTATGAACAAAAGTAGCGTTCCTGTTTATACCATTAAACGTTCCAGATACTAAATCCCAGTCAGAGTCTTTGTCTTTTACTCGTTGCCTGACTAGGTCTTCCTCAAGAAACATCCTATCCGTGCCGTGTTCTCCATGACAACCTGGACAAAACTTGTGTTTGTACCTTAAAAACTCGCTAGGATTTCTAACGAAAGGTTTATTACACCCTTTATGTATTATTTTACAAGGTGTATGGATGTTAACGTAAGACTCTTCTACAAAGTAGAAGTCATTAGTCTGTTGGCTAAGGCGATCGTTAGCTATTTCACAAGTTACAGTACGCCCAATCATAGTATCGCAACAAGGACACTTAGGACACACCTTTCTATAAGCCATTGTACCAAAATAAGCATCAAAGTCACCGCCACACCCACCAACTTCTGGGTTATGCTTATAGTTATTAGTGTACTTATCTCCACCATTAAAAATGTTTAAAAGGTATTTTCCACCCCAAAGCTCTAAAATTTGTTTAGAGTGAGTTTCGAAAGTGTGTACATGTAATTGTGTGCTACACGGGCACTTAGCACGGCCTAATAACAATAGGTTAGCTTTAGCTTGAAAGTCTAGGCCACAAGAATGCGTGAACGTATGAACTACTTTCGATCCTAAATATTCTCCCTTTAGGAGGTAGTCATTACCAAAATTTTGATGCAGTTCGTACTTAAATAGTTTAGTGGTTTTCTTAGCTATTCTTCCAGTAGAAGCGTCTATTAAGTAACCAGAAGAGTTTCTAGTAAGATTATTCTTAGCTAAGTAGGAGTCGCTATACGGGAACTTAGAATTCTTAACCGAGGAATCGCGTGCCACTTTCTTAACCTTTCTCTAAACCAAGGTCTAATTTAAGCGTTAACTAGAGTATACCACAAGGTAATTCTGAAGTCAACAAAAATCTTAGACCTTGGTGAAGAAAGTTTGCAACCAAAGGTTAAGCAGTTATACAACCTTGAGAGGAAACAGATTACTACAGAATCTAGCAAACAGGCTCAATCACTAGCGAATTAGGCTCGAACGGCACGAACAACGGCCCTGGCATTAAATAGTAACATAGCCAGATCCTCACTTAAGAAGAAACCACGTGAATTGGAACCCAAAGTAGCCTCAGATACCTCCACTGACTCAATCGGTCCTCGATCACAATATGCCCCGAGATTCGCGCCGTCGCCCAACATGTAGAAGTCCGATTGGCCTAAAACGCGAAGATTTGGGTGCCTATAAGCATCGCTGATCAAGTCTACGCCAAGAATGTTACCGAGGTAACCTGTCTGAAGAAGTTCATACTTAGTAACTGGATCATAGTAAGAACCGAATGATGAAGAAGAGATCAAATCGTTCCAATATGAGCTACTAAAAAGGCACTTGCTTACTGGCAAATTATAAGCGGAAATCTGCTGGCGCATGTGGGTAAAAGTACTAACAGTCAAACCACCAACAAGTGCGACGAGCGGGTTAGCAATACCAACGGTGGCATCAAGCAATTCTTTTAAGCGTAAATCCTCAGTCTTGAGTACCTGCTCAGCGGCTTCCTGGTACTTGTCAGCAAGAATGTCACCTGACCCCTGATTCAGTTCACGCTTTTCAACGCGAACGTTAGCAGAAATGGTGAATTCTGGCGGATAGTAGTAATCGTCACGAGCGATGGTCGGGTAAATACTACCGTTACCGGCTGATATAATAGCAGTGACCCGCTTACGACGAACGCGGATACGGGGAACGTTACCCTGTGCGACTTCTTCCTTAATAAGGATCTTACGCATGAAACCGTCACGGTCGGCGGCTTCAGAAAGGGTACCGGCCATACCAGCACCGATCTCGGACCAACGGCTACCAGACTTATCAGCGAAAGCTGCTGAAAGAACTTCGTTCCGCTCTTTAGCAGAAGCTGTTACTTCACCAGCACCTTCATCAATCATGCCTTGGTTATTAGAATCAATAAGAGCAGCAAGCTGAACAATAAGGTCTGTACGGCTGGAGGCGTTGATTTCACCGTTAGCACCGACGAGACGTTCTTTAGAACCAGGGCGCTTAAAATGAACACCAGGAACGGCAGCAGCGTTACGCCCCTTCTGACTACGCAGAGATAGATTAAATCCGGTCATTGTATAATCCTCTTAAAACCTGTTGTCTATAGATTGAGATGGTGTACTGTTGTAAAAACAACGGTTAGACATTGCTGTTATAGCACAGCGAACGCCTGTTAGACGTTAATGTAAACGCCAAGGAAAGGAACGTCAGCAGTAGGAACGTGAACGATACGACCGGTGACCCGAGCGCCTGTCCCACCAAGCTGAATCTGTCCGTTGGCTCCAGCGATGACCGGAACTGAACCATCAACTGCAGTAGAATAATCGTCAGAAGTGTTGTAATTGTCAGTGAAAACAACACCCTTAGTAATAACAGAAACTGAATTGAGAATAGAAGCGGCAGTCTTACCAATCGGCTGATCGCCATACAGCATTTCAGCAGCGAGGGCTGAAAGGTTATAACGATAAACAACCTTAACTGACTGACCAGCCTGAGCGGCGTTGAAAGTAACAACGTTGTTGACCAGATTGAACTGACCAGCGCCAACGGCTACGTTGTAGGTAAGAACCCCAGTACCTGAAGTCTTGACGAGAGTGTTAGCAGCGGCGTCCGGCGACTGCTGCAGAGCAACAGTGTAAGGAGCGTTAGCAGGAACAAGCAGGTCTTCAACCTGAATGGCGGCGGTACCGGCAATGTTCTGAGCCAGTGAGAAACCGGCAAAGATTTCGTTGGCGTTAGTTCCAGATGACGGACGAACTACACCACGACCATTGTACAGGTCAGAAACCAGGGCCAAGCCTTCAGAAGTGATCTGATAAAGAGGAGAAGTAGGGATCTCACGGCTGGCTTCGATACGAGTACGTGCAAAATCAAACATCTAAAGGTCTCCTAATTCGGGGTTGTTTTCTTTAAAAACCCCAGAGGCGTTGATTACTAATCAGTGGTTGGAAGCCAACCGGGTATTAAATACGACGAGGGGTACGGCCAATGTCCTTGAACAACCGACGAATATTGTCCTGTGGAGCAACGGGCTTGTCTTCCATCAGAGAGGCAGAGACTGAAAGAGGCATGCTACCAGCGGCTAATTCGTTAGCATGACGTTCACCAGCACTGGACGGAGTAGAAACAACGCCAGAAGTGTACGGTGCTGACTCAACTAAATTAGCGTATTCATTAAGCATATCAGGTGATTTAGTCTGTAGGTCCATTGCCTTAGCAATAATAGCCTTCAGATAATCCTGACCGTGCTGAGCAAGTACTGAATCAACTAGGTGTTCAGGATGATTGACGTTAATGCTACTAAGAACACTAACAAGAGCCTTACGCAGAGTATTTGGAGCGTCTGCAAAGAAGTTCTTGTTAACACCAACGGCAGCAATACCAACAGCCTGTTCAAAAGATGACTTAACCTGTACTAACCGATCATTAAGTTCTTTAGTCTTAGCTTCTACCGCAGTCTTAATAGCACAAGCGGTAACTTCGTCGGTTTCAAACCGAATTGTTGAAGCAGCTAGACCAAATTCCTTAATAAGCTCGGGAGTAATACCGTCTGCAGCAGCGGCAGCAAACGCTTTACCAAAAGCTTGACTGTCATAATGCTTAGCTAAGTTAGCAGATACGGCAGTCTTATCTGACCAAGCAACTGGACGATTGTCAGCAAACAAGAACCAAGTGGGTTTATCAGCACTTGACATAACAAAGTTGTAGCTAGTAGCATTACCACCAAGCAACATTACCGAAGCGTCAACCTCAAGAATAGCCTTAACTTCCTTGGTCTCTTCAGCCTTGGGAGCTTCGTCTGTCTTCTTAGTGGCTTCCGCAGACTCGTCGTCAGTCTTTTCAGCGTGCTTCTTGTGCTCGTGTTTAGCATGCTCTTTATGTTCGTGTTTAGCATGCTCTTTATGTTCGTGTTTAGCATGCTCTTTGTGCTTGTCGTGGTGCTTCTTGTGATGCTCTTCAGAACCTTCATCACCTTTAGCGTCAGTCTTGGTGTCTTCTGCTTTAGTCTCGTCAGCTTTGGGTGCATCTTCAGCAGCGGTCACGTCTTTGCATCCTTTACCTTCACACTTTTCATCGTGCTTGTGCTCGGCAGCCTTCGGGGCTTCAAGAAGTTCGTTGGCTGTAATCTTAACAACCTTGGGTCCAGTAGCGCCAGTGTCTTTCAGACCTTCGTCTTCAACAACTGGGGTTTCAGAGGTTGCTTTAACTTCTTCAGTCTTTTCAACCTTCTTATCTTCTGGCTTGTGTTCCGGCTTCTTTTCCTCGTGCTCGGCTTTATGATCAGGCTTCTTTTCACTTGGCTCTTCAGCCTTGTGTTCAGGCTTGTGCTTATCGTGATGCTCTTTAGTGTGCTTAGCGTTAGAAGTAATCAACTGACCGTCAGCCTTAACGTCATCATCAGTCATAGCAGTAGAAGGTTCATCACCTGCGTTGTCGTTCAAAGGTTCTGCGGGAGCCTCTTCTTCAGCAGGTGCTGCTTCTGGGGTGGCATCAGGAGTAGCTTCAGCAGCGATCTCCAAAACTGAAGAGCATACTGGGCAATAAATCTGCTCGTTAGAAAGGGACGACGCAAATACTGCATCGCTACGGAAAGTAGTATCACACTCTGTGCAAGTAGCGACGATTTCTAAGTTAGCTAAAGCCGACTTATCAACGTCGATGGTAGCAATTACTGTATCACCGTCTTTATCAGTAAGTGGATTGCCAGCGGTATCTTTCTGGACAATCGATTCTGACGGAATTAAAGTACTTCCACAAGCTACACAACCTGCATGTAGAGAGTAGTTTGTAAGGATGTTAGTATCACAATCAGAGCAATGTAAAAGGGCAAGCGTAACGCTACGGAGTTGCCCCTTGTCATGCCCTGCTAGCACCGGCCTGTCAGCAGATGCCAGAATGGCAGCAGTGGTTTCAAACTTCATTAATGTTTATCGCTATATACTTCAACACTTTTAGTGAAGAATAAAGCGACCCTTTCTTATGCTAATGGTTGAATCAAAGTAGTTGACCTAGCTTGTAACCTAACGCTGTATTTTTTAACATTAACTCCGCTAAGTTTTCTACCCTCTTTAGTAAGAATAGTCTTATTGTCTATTCCCATTATATCAAAATAACCTGTAGCGCGCTTGCCTTTAACAAAGCCAGTTAAGAGATTGCCTTTATACATTATTCTAACTAGATCAAACTTCCGTAAGTCAAACAATTTTCCTGTTTGATACACCTTCTCTGAGTGTTTACCCCACGTCTGTTGATAATCCCCGTGAGCAACATGACGTTCCTGATAGGTAACATAGTTCAGTTCAGGCTTATGATTCTTCAAGCCACAAGCAGCTAGGATGGCGTCGTGATCAGCACCTTCTACTTCCCACTTAATCCTCTTCTTTTTGGTAAGGTAACCGAAGGTTTGTTTACAACCTTTCTTAATTCTCTGAGACCGTATTATATCCATATGGGTCGTACGTTTAGTAGAAACTCTAGTACCGTTGTACTTCAACTTACCTTTATGATAGGCTACGTGGTGATCCTTACAAGCAGTAATAAGGTTATCTAACTCATTAGTACCGCCGTCTGACCTAGGAATCTTGTGGTGAACGTGAAGCTCGTGAGAATGCTTGCCGCCTTTTACCATCTGACAACGGTAACTGTCTCTAGCTAACACTGCACCTTTAATGTTAAGCCAGTCAGAATTATTATCGTTAGCGGTCTTCCAGTTTTTAGACTTAGGGTTCTCTAACCGTTTCTTGGAGAAGGAGGAAAGCTGCTCTTTCCACTGAACGTTAGGAAGTAGACGGTTAATCTTCTTCTTTATACGCTCAATAGATTCTAGTTTAGACCTAATGGAAGGCGGTATCTTACCATTCTTACAGGAATTAGCTCGGTTGTTAGACCGTTGTTCGCGATAACGTGTCTTCCTAGAGCGCCGCGTTCTACGATAGTTACCTCGTTGCTCTAGTTTACCAGAAATGTCATTACGGAGAACAGTTACAGAAACATAGAGAGGAATCGGAGTAGACTCTTCAGAATCGATTCTAACTGCTGCGGTCTTAACCGCAGTAGAATTTACTATCAAAGCAGCAGAGATAGGCTGGGTATAGTTAGTGGTAGGTTGTAGCAGTTTGATAGTGAAAGGTAACTTGGAAACAACTTTAGCTTTACCGTCTTTCAGGAGATGTCTAGCAGTTTGGGATTTGCAAGGCATCAGAGGTTTACCGTTCACATTTAACACGAAAACGATAACAGGTGGTTTCTTTGGTTTAGATTCTTTGACTTCAGCCATGGTAATAACTTTCTTAGGGCGACACTTTGTATAGGCTACAAGAAACGAAGCCTAGCAGTGTGTCAACTGTTGTGCCTCCGCCAAGTTGTCCTTGGTTTTGGTCTTCCTCTCGACCTGATATCCGAAGGTTTTGAGCTGGGTTCACTGTCCTTAACACCTTATACGACTGTTTAGTCCCCAACCGCAGAGCGTAGGTCTGAGGCGACAACCTACGGTGCCTATATATTCTTCAGTATCGTCTACGGAATCTTTCATTCACGTGGTCTGATCCCCTCATACCTCAAGGAAAGGACTTACTAACCTATCGGGTGGAGTCGGAGGATCCTAAAGACTCCTTAGGAACTCTATTATCAAAATTAAGATGATTCCAATTTTTGATTATAAATCATCTTGATGAGAGTGGGTTATTGTGCTGTGTTTAGTAGGGTAACTAGGACAACTTAGTGGTAGAATTTACGTAGGGTTTTAGAAAATCTTAAAACACGAAATAACTTTTAGAAAACTGGATTACTCAAAATTAAGATTAACCCAAAAAATTTTCCTGTTATTAGTGCTAAAATTTTCTAACCGAAAAGATTCTTGAGTTTAAGAACCTTTCCTGGATTTTTACTTGACTTGGCAGATTTAGCCGTCTTAATAGGCTTAACTTGCCTATTACTCTTGGACTCGATTTTAGTGACGTTTGCAGTTTTCGTTACAGATTTAACAGGGGTAGTTTGCTTAATAGGCATAGAAAACAGTGCTAAAACTTCCGGTAGTTTTGAATTAGTAGTCTTTCTAGAACCTGGCACATAGTTAGAAACGAGGTGCGCGTAAGACTGTCCACGAAGTATAGCACCGATAGTAGGGCACGACACTCCGTATAGAGCACCAATTTTCCTATGGGCATACTTACCAGTAGCGTACAGATCAAGAATATCGTATATCTCGTCGTCAGTGAACTTTCGGCACGCAGGTAAGGGATCGTCTTTATCCCTGTCAATATTAGTAGCTGACATTTTCTTTTTTAGGTTAACCAAGTCGATAGTACGAGGAGGTTCAATAGACAGATCAACGTATTTATACGTATTGCGTAGACGTAAGTCACCAATGGTTTGACGAGACACGCCTACCATAGCACCAATTTCTTTATCGGTATACCTATTAGTATTTATAAGTTTAAAAATGTAACGAACCTCATCATCAGTGAACTTACGATTATGCTTACACGTAGCTAAGTCGTTAGGTTTAAATGAAGTGTTAAAAGACTCTTTAGCAGCGTTAAAAGCGTTAATTACACGCTGTGTTATTCTGGTGCTAACACCAAACTTCTTGCCTATCTCGGCGTGGGTGAAATTACCAGAAATGTACATATCGTACATCTCTTGTTCGTCAACAAAGGAGCGTCCACTACGTATATCAGCGGTAATAGAGGGATCGTAGTTAGGATCAATATAGTGTTCATTTTTAATTATAGGTCCAACTACTCCTGCGGACACACCAAACTTCTTACCAACCGACTCGTATGTGTCAAAACCGTAAGAGTAAACTTTCCTAATCTTAGCAGCTGTAGCATCGTCGGTTACATCATGAGCACGACGATTGTCGGCTAAACCTGTCCTATGAGCGTGTAAGATATTATCTCTAGCAGTCATAGACTCAATGTTTTCTACACAATCATCATCCTTGATCCCGTTCTTATGGTTAATTTGCAAAACAGGATCAAGGTTTTTGTCAATATAGACTAAATAAACTAGACGACCGCGCCGTATGTTCTTAGTAGCTCCGTTAATTGTTAAAGTTATTACAACGTAACCGTCTTTGTCTTTACGCCCTATATTCTTTTTATCTGGCGTATCGACGGTACCGTCCCTGTTAACAATTATCCTACCTTCTTTCCTAGCTTTAAGAAAAAGTAGTTCCTTGGCATGATTAGCGTAGACTGGCATGATTCAGTTTCCTTACTTTTTTATTAAACGTTACCAACTCTCACAAATCTCAATATTGGAAGATTCGGTCAGTTGGGGTCTCACTGAACAAGCTATAGGCACCAACGCGGACGCTAGAGCATTCGAAGCCGAGAACTGATGTAACTTTCCAAAAAGCCAACTGCCCGTTAACTTCTTGCATTTTGGGAGGTTCTTTTCCTAACACGAAAAGGTGACCACACCCGTTTTGGTTCTTGGAAAAAGCACTACCACAAACTGAACAGGTAAAATCACTAGACCAAGAACCCATTGAGTAATTTGTTCGCTCTCCAGATAGTATCTGGTTTGCCAAAACTGGGTCTTTACTACGGTCCCAGCCCGTGAGAAGTACAACTTTGAACAGATTTCCTTTAGCGTTACGCATAGGGAAAATACGAGAATCAAAAATTGTACCTTTAGACTTAGTGATATCTTTATTATCATGTTCCACGTGGAGACACTTACGCTTCCATGATTCGTAACCTAAACAACCAGTCTCAGGATTAAACTCTAATAAAGGTTCAACTGGAAAACCTACACCGTTACGGTTAGGTAAATTAGTTGAGAATATCACCACTGGTACGAAAATGTAATCCTTAATGTTAGAACTGATCTTATACTTCTCAGAAACTGGCTCTAACCAAGAAGTTGACATGTCAAGCACGTTACGCATATCACTAATCGCCTTGGGCGAATCGTAAGCTGCTACTACACGGTGTTTTTGTTCTTCTAACGAATATCCTTCAATAACATGATTATTAGACACTGACATACAATCGCCAAGAACTTCAAACATTACAAGTCACTCCTCTTTGATACAATTATCTATCAAATACAGGGTGGGTTATATACTATTAGCGTATATAACCCACCCTGTACAAATTGTTACTTAGGCATCTTGAATCCAGGCGGCATCTGACCACCACCGTTGTTTACTTCAATCGGCTTGCCAGTAAAGGCGTTGAACATGTGGACACGACCGGACGGGTCAACCATCACTTTAATATCAGAGCCTGGGATAACACCTGACGCTTCCTGCTTAGGCTTGTCACCAGACATAGTAGCAGTTGCACCAGGAGTGCTGTCGTCATTGCCATAGGAAACCTTATCAGCGGTAAGGTCGAGAACGGGAACAGAAGCCATTTTAACTTTTTCCTTCTTGGGTAGGTTAGGAGTGGTTAGGTGGAGTGCAAATAGTACGCATAATACAGTCCGACAGGAGTCAGGGACTCTTCCAATGACTGTAATTCAGGGTTTACTAGGACTAAAGAGTCTTGTCCAAACTTTTTAACCGAGTAACCGTGACTCAAAACTAGCTGTTCGATCAAATCTTGCCTAGTAATTGTATGCTCTTTAAACTTAATTACTTCATTAAGCATCTTTTTTACTATGGCTCGCTTATCAGGAGTCAGCTTACTAAGAAAATTAGATATTCCTTTAAATGCTGGTTCATGAGGTTTCTCTACTAAGTTCTCAGAATCCAGCTTAATTACCATATCAAGGTCAACAGGACGTATAAACTCAATAGAGTTATTTGTAGCGACTTGTAAACAAAGCTCACCTTTGTGAGACTTAACCCCTACTACTGTCCTACTGCCTCTATTTGATGACCAAGTCTTGCCAAGATACCGGTCAAATGGTGTATTAGCCGAAACATTGTACTGTTTTAGATAAGAATCGATACTGCTAAGTACGTTTTTGGTGGCAAGCACGTCTTTACTGGTTGAGTTGTCCATTTTCGTTACCTGTGATTCAACAGAAACTCGGCATAATCCATGCCAGTCTTTGTGAGCATTTTCTCGTCCTGGAAATAGCCGTCAGGGCTATTGAAACGGCGTCCAGTTTTGTGCTGTTCTATAGTCCAACCTTCCTTAACTTTACGCTCAATCAACTCACGGCGGGTAATCGGTACACCCTTATACCGAACCAATGTGTCTAAAACCTCTTCCACCTTACGCTGCTTAATAGCAGGCATATTAGTGATGAAACCGTTGAGGTTTTGTTTCTTAGCCTTAGCTTGTTTAGTCAATGAGTCTTGTTCAAGTTTAGCTTGCTTAGATTTAATATCGTGAGAGTACCAGTTTTCGTCCACTAGAATAGTACGTTCAATTTCTTCTGGTGGATAGAATGTCTTAATCCTAGAGCCTTCCACAGAAACTACTAACCTAGGCTTACCTTCAATTACCGTAACATCAGTAATAGTCTTCTTACCTTCGGTTGAGTTCCAGGAACGGCCTATTTGAGATTTATAGGCTTCTTTGTAGGCTTCAGTTTTGGTAAAGTGTTCTCCGGGACCATCCTTGGTGTTGGCCGTAACCGGTTCGTCTAACATATCATTCAAGAAGGTGTAGCCGTAACGGACAACTATACCCTCTGGACCGCCTGATGAAATATGCCCGTGAGTTAGTTTGATATTAGGTAGCTCTAGAGTACGAAAGAGCCTCTGGTGCAAAACGTTGGTTTTTAATCCTGGAAAGTTAGTTAGCTTTAGATCAATATAGCCAGGTTCAACTTCTTCAATCTTAAGGCAGTCTGGATGATCTTTAAACTGACTAAGCTCTGAATGGTTTAAGAACGCTTTGGTTAGCCGTTTTAGATCGTATTTGTTAATAGAGTCCTGAGTAGATGAACGAAGTTGGTACGATTCAACTACACCACAAAGTTGACCATCACAAGTATCAATCTCGCAACCAGTCCGACGTTGGTGTAAGTTAACTAGTCGCTGTTGTATATTGCTAGCACGTATTTCTTTCAAAGCAGAGTTAATTCGGTGAAAATCTTCTAACGTAGTAGTCACAATATATCTCCTAACCAAACAGACAATATGATAGGCGGAACAATCCTGATAACAATATGATTATTGTCATGTCTTTGATCATAATCTAGGACCTAACTGATTTGCAAGTGTTCTCTAATGAGTCGTTCTATCATAAGAATTTTACCTCGAGTTAGTCTACGCTTTTCTATCATAGGTTCATAGTTATGATAGAGGGTTAATAGATTAACCGTTGGCTCATAATGACTATAGTCTAAAACGGCTTCAGGTATGTTGATAAGTCTTAACCGCAGTCCAGTTATCGAATCAATAAACTCTATAGGAGAGTAAAACACATTAGGCCAAGATTTTCTTAAAGGTTTAACTAAATTAAGGTAACATTCCACGGTTAAACCTTTGTGATAAAAAGCGTTACTCACAGTTTAGGACCTACTCAATAGGAACAATCGCCTCGTAGCGAATAATGCTCAACAAACCTTCATCACTGGGATGAGTATCCCAAATTACATTACCATCCAAGGCTATAACAGCGTGGTTAACTCCACGGGAACTTTTCCCACAAGCAATAGAATAACCATCAGGCGGTTTATGTGGCAAGTAGTATTTTATTTGTAGCCGTCGATCAAACAACCACTCTTCAACTTGTTCCCAGAACTCAGCTGTAGTTTTTGCTTCTTCAAACGGCGGTATGTCATCAATAGCCAAGTCTAACAAACAAGCTATAGCTGCCCGTTGACAATTACCGTGTTTCAACCCTCCTGGAGCATCCGGTGGATTGTACAGTTTAGTCTGTTTGACAAAATGGACCATTTTTAACGTACCTCTGTTTGAAGAAGACTTAAAGCTCAGGTGTATTGTAGCGGTGGATGGTAGTTAATAATAGCGTTTTTACCAGACATAGTGATGGAACCGTTTTTAGCAACTAGACCTTTGGCTTTCAAGTCGTCAAGTAGGTTGTTCCAGACCTTCTCACTCTTGTTGGAAAGTCTAGAAAACTCTTGTTTACGGTAACTAGAGGTAAATGACTTAATACAGTGTAGCACTAACTTTTCATCATCTGATAGATCGTTAGTTGAGTTGTCGGGAAGTAACTTGGCAACATCGCTGGGATGAACGTAGAAAGTTAAACCTAAGTCTTTGCCACGGAAGATAGTATGCTCAACTACAGCAATTCCAGGTTCCAATTTGACAGGGACCTCTTGGCGAGTACCGGAAAACGGAGATGACGACTGTCCGGGAGGAGAAATTGCTTTACCGTCAGCTAACCTAATAATCAAGTAAGTATCTTTGCTACCGGAGGACCACAGACCCGCGTCAATAGGAATACTCATTGAGTCAGTAACTTTAACCTTGAACTTAGAACCTGTGTACGACCCACGAAGTTGGGGTGGTACTTGTTCTTTTTCTAGGTAAATTTCACCAGAGGCTTTAACTTCTTGAGGTACAGTGTTAGACTCAATGATAGTAGTAAGGACAGGTGAGTCAATGTACTCGTTGATTGTTGCCGCCGCTACTTTCTTGACCTCTACACCAGACGTGCGGTCAATGTGACGTACAACGTGTTCAGCAGCTTTCTTGGCGTCCTCTAACGACAAACCGTTAGCCATTAAGGTATTATTACGTCCCGCCGTTACTTTGTGAGTACCATCAGTTTCCGGATGAATGTAAACATGATAACCGTACCGTTGAAGTTTACCTTCAGGGTGCTGAACGTACCTAGCATCTTTATCAAAGTGTGGTGTAGGGGCGTTAACTAGTTTAGGCTTAGAGTGTGAAACGTGATGTTCGGTATGGTGAGCCGGAGGTTTAGCTTTCTTAGTTAAACCAAACAGACCCTTTACGCCTTGGTCCTCGTTGGCAGACTCTGTAACGGTAGCATCATCTAGTAACTGCTGATTGCAGGCACGAATCTGTTTTAGTTTAGCATTGATATTGGTGAAGTCCTCTAATGTGAACGTCATTGCTTGGTGTCCTGGTTTAAAATTCCTAAACTAAAGATTCCTCTAACCACTTTATAAACTGGCTCTGAGGGATAGAACCACTTTTAGTGTCTTGAATAATACCGTCTTTATATAGAATAAAGGTAGGTACACCACGCACGTGATGTTTAGACGTTATGATTGGATTAGCACTTACGTCAACCTTGACAACTGTTAGGTTTGAAATTGTCAAAGACTGTAATATACGATCCATTTGCTTACAAGGTTGGCACTGTTGTGAGTAGAAGTCAACTAAGTAGTTGCCAGAGGTAACGATTGATTCAAAAGTTTCGTCTGTAGCAATGATAATGTTAGAAGACATCGGTTATTGTTCCTTATTAAGTAGGAGGGACTATTGGCGCGTTTGTAAGGACTTCTAAAATCTCACCGGATATAGAGCTTAATAGTCCTATGTTCCCGTCAGGTAGCCTTACAATTTCAGCATGATCCATATAGTGGTTAAACAGATCATTATTAAGTTTACGTAGAGTCTCGCCGTGTTCAGACAGGTAGTTATTGAGATTCCGCATAATAGTAAGCTCAGCAAAACTGGTGCTTCCTTCAATATAAGTAGCCTCAACTTCTGAAGAAAGAGATGCCTCGGAGAATCCTTTTAACTTATGATGAAAGTAGAGTTTTCCGTCATCGCCTATAACTTTTTCAAAAGAATACCCTAATTTCAAAAACTCATCAGTAATTTTTTGATACCGCTCACTATTAAGTTTTGCTTCGGTCATTGGTTCACGAACTACGTGAGGCGGATTACCACCCAACTCCAAAGTAGGCTTTACTACACTTACTAAAGTGTCTTTAACCTGCTCTCTATCTCCTGAATGAGGCATGTATTTATTCTTTAAAGCTAAACCTTCAGGAGTAAAAGCATCGTTAATATCAATCATAGGACAGCCTTCAGGTTTTACTGACAACAAGTAACCAAAATTTTTGTAAGGTTTATCCTTTATCGGTAGTAATTCTAACTTTATTACAAGATAATAAAAGTTATCACTAGCATATGTAGCAATTATTACATAGTATTGATTAGGAGGAGGTGCCTTATTTACCTTAATAGCATTTATGGCTGAAAAATTCCAACGGAACGTGGTTGCGTTAGCAGTAGCGAGATAGCGGTCAAGCTCATCTAAAATGGACATAATAATAAACCTTTTAGGTGTGAACTGTATTCAGGTGGTAGGGTTTAACTAGCAACCCCACCACCTTTTACTACGGTCTAAGACTCGCTAACGCCGTAGACACCTTCACCGACAGGTTTGATAGTTTCGTCAGTTTTAATCTTGTGGTTCTCTTTACGAGCTACGTTAGATAGGACTAGAGCTGCCTTTTTGATTAACTTCTCTTCTTGAACTTTGCGGCCTTTTTTACTGAGGACTTTACCAGTGTCAGGGTCACGCATCTCAATTGATTCGAAGTTACGGTTCTTCTTGAAGTTCCCTGGGGGCTCAACTAGTGAGGCTAGAGCACCTAACCCACCACCCATACCACCACCGGAACCACCTGCTTGTGCCGCGTCGGCTTGTTCTTTGGGGGTTTTAGGCCGAGCTTTGAAATACTTGTCAACTTGCTGGCGTATCCTCACATCTTCGTCTAGTGAAGTCATTACTTCTGTTAACGACACACCACCAGCAGCGGCTAACATACGAAGTGGGATAGGTAGACCTTTATCCTCTAAGCCGTTCAACATGTCCAGATAATCACGGTCACCTTCAGGCTTAAGGTGTTTATGCCATTGTATACGCGGCATATAATACTGAGTCAAGTCTTCATTTTGATAAGATTTAATCTCACCGTCGCACGTTACCTCGTAGGACTTCTCACCGTTTGAGGCCAGTACTTCACGGTACCTACCGTCAATCATTACTGGATTATGATTTAATGATCCTGCTACTTCCTTACGTTCTTCCGCTTTAGTACGTAGGAATGAGTTCGATACGGCAATAGCTGGGAATATCCGGTTAGTGAAGACTTTACGTACTACCAAATCGCGGTACGCCCTTTGGCTCTCAAGGAACGAACTTATGGAAGCTTCAGAGGTCGAAATGGAGGATTCCGCAGAGAGTAAAGACTCGCTTAACCCTAATGCTCGCAAATATGAACTATTTAAAAACTCGTTCATATCGCTGATTTTCCAGAAATCCGAGCCGGAGTTATGAGTTACTACGCCACCAGCAATAAGAAATAGTGGAGCAGAGTCAGAATTTATTGTAAGATCATAAGTTGGTTGATCTTTGGCTTTAGTTACTTTAACAACCTTCTCAAACTTGTATTTGAGAGAGGCAAGCTTTAGTATATTGAAGTAGAGTTTTGGACTAACCTGCCTAATAATAGATAATTCTTTAGTATAGTCACCCGTGTCTAACCGCTCATAGCGTAAGCATATAGCTTCTTTTACAGCAGTGTAGTGTTTAAAAATATTACCAACAGGGCCTTCTACAAAGACAGAGGAGCCTTCGTCGTTTTTAAACCACACCCCACCTATAGCACTCTTTATTTTACGCTCTTTTAACACCGAAACGAATACGCTAGCTGGTATTCCGTACCTTACCATAGAAACATCATCACATTTAACATGGTGTTTCTTATAAGGAAGTACCAAATACTTATACATTAAGTTATACAACCTAGAACCTTCAGCTCTTGTTAATTTTAGCTCATACCTAGGTTCGTAACAGGTATTAGATAAAAACCCAAGACTTTGTAACAATATTTTTATTGAATTTAGCGTATACACCGACCTACTAGCTATGCGAATATCGACCGTTTTAGTCCCACTTGTCTTGTTTGGAGACTTTCCAATACAACCGTCACCTTCTATGTAAGCTGCTAAAAAGGCTATCTTGCATTCACGGTCTGCTTGCATTATACTCCAAGGAACCTTCTTATAGTAAGAAGGAGACTTCTCACGATTGTTAACTTCAGCGGTGTTAACCAATCCTAACTGTTTTAGAATATCTACTACTATAACACCATGCAAGCGACATTGATAGATTTTCTTTTTACGCGTCTGCTGTCTACCTAATATTACAACTTCTTCTCCTATAGGAGAACCCTCGCCTATTTTAGTTTCCATACCAAAAGTATCTAAAATAGCTTCACTGTAAGCAGCAATTAGCTCTAAGTCTGTATTATTGACATACGCTCCGCGCTTGTTAATGTAACCTTCACTGATGAGAATTCCAATTATATAGGCCAGTTGCGGAGTCATACGCTTTGGTAAAGTTATATCAGTGTTAGTTCTAGTCAAAAACCTAGCTTTAATATCTGGAAAACGTAAGTTCAGTTCCAAGTCTTTTCCAACCTCATTGTAGTCTAACCCCGCCTTATCAATACATAGCCAACGATTATCTTTAACAATATCCTTTATCTTGGCAGATTCAAGTTGACCGTACTCTCCTACAGTTAAAAACTTATGCTCCTCGGTACAAGTCAATTTTATATTGGAATCAGTATAGTAGTTATTAACAGGTTTGACGCCTTGGTAGTGCCAATGAGTCGCTAAAACGAAGTTACCAGTCATACCTTTAACTTGAAGGTCTAAAGGTAACATAGTGCCTTCGATCATCTTCTTGGGGTTGTGTGGTACTAAGTCTTTAATCTTTATCAACCCGTTTTCGGTATGCACATAAGTGTTACCGCCTAAACAACGTACTTCATTGAACTGGACCCCAGAGCGAGTTGCAATAACCGCACCTGTTGGATCTAGATCTGCGTTAATTACCATCTGAGTAACAGTGCTTAGCTCTTCACGAGTAGGCTGCCAATCAAAACTATCACCGACTTCAATGTGCAGGATACCTCGTTGCCGACGATAGCTTGCTTCTATCGATCCGCGCATAAGCGCCTTTTCCAACAGATAAAGACCGACCAAACGCCGATAACAAGACACACCTACTGTGCTCGTGGAAAAAGTCCTACGAGGTAAATAAAGAACGTTAGACGGGTTTAGCTTAATAACTCCGTTTTTCTTAACATTGTTAATTAGGAACCCTGGAAGCTTAGCTTTAACAGAATCGTAACGAGGGTCCTTTTTAGACTTGTCAAGCATTTCCATTAGCTCAGGAGGTAGACGAAGGTCAATGATAGGGTCCTCACCGTACACACCTACCGGGTTAATAGTACAATATTCAACATCTTGTGGTGCAATAGAGACGAAAACTTTACTAGCAGCATCAAAATTGAGTACACCAATAAAAGTGCCCATTACCAGATAATCAATGCTCATCTCAGGGAGAAGAGTTTTGATCTTAAGGTTTTCAATGGACTTTGCATATTGCTTAAGAAGATCAGCGGACGGAAGTCCTGTTAAAACGAAATCTGACCAAGGTAGTGTTGATAGCAGATCAACAGCAGACCCAGCAGTCGGTTGATGGTAATAAATATCGCGGTAGATTCGGCGGTAAGCGTCAGCATTTCCAAGAGGAATAAAATCCTCAACTACGGAACGAATATAATTGGCGTTAACACCCCCACCAGAAATTCCAAACCCCCCACCCCCACCAGAAGCTCCTGGCCCACAGTTACTTGTCCCAGTTGCTGCAGCAGTAACTTCCCTACGGGTCATGGACATAGATGAACCTAGTCCACGTTCAGAGGTAGTTAAGCCTCCACGTGGGGTCATCTTAACTCCATTATTGGTTGAAGTAACTTGATACTGTCCAAGACCCTTAAGCATCATAATACCCTCTTATACAAAAAGAACAAAAGATTAGATTGTTATTTTTAATTCAGAACACGACGGTAGGTCTAGAGTTTCGACTCTAGACCTACCTAGTTAGGTTACTCGGACTCGGTGTCAATGGTTAAAATAGCCATGACGGAGGTTGGGGAGAGGTACATAAGTTCGTTAAGGTCAACAATCTCAGAGGTTAATCCACTCTGAACAGCGACTTCAGAATTGGTCATGTCAGCAACAAACTTGTTGAACAGGTCTAGGATGGTAGCTTGGTCCAAAGCCTTAAACGCTGAACCGACTTTAATGTGGAGAATCTTCTGAGTCATGAGAGGATTAGCCCTTTGTGTTGTGATACAACTTGATTTCAGAAACATTAACTGAGTCAACTGTAGGTACGGTTAGAACAGAAACCTTAACTCCCTCCCTAGTGGCTACTACAGCAATGTCAGGCTCTTTAGAGGCTTCCAAGAACAGCTTGGTCAGACCTTCTAGGTCTTCTGGAGTAGGATCCCAGTCTTCAGTTCCGGCTTCAATATGAAGAATAGTAGGCATTATTATTACTTTCTTGTTAGATTAGTTATTGAGTTAAACCCGGTGGATACAGTCGGCTGGACAAGCTTCCTCACAACGGGATAGGTCATCCCGGTCAGGGCAGTCATTACACTTACCAGTGTCAATTACACTTGAGGTGTCCCCAGCAGAAATAGCCGCTGTAGGACATTCTGCTTCACAGGCACCACAGCTAGTGCAATCGTCAGAATTGATTATTCTTGGCATGGTTCGTTGCTCTCTTACTTGGTTAACGGGTTATTCTTCTTTGGCTACAGGTAGAACAATACGGCTAGTAGGGCACCACCAAACAGGAATGTCACCAATGCTAGACCGAACCATCAGTTTACCAGTGACAGGACTCTTTGGTGCAGTAAGGAAAGGTTTAGTTGAATCTATGATGTTCTGGGCAGCGGCAGCAGCCGAACTGTTGAATAAAGGATTCCTACGCTGAGGAAACGCTGAAGTTACTTCGGTCATTTTTAAATCTCCCTATGGGACTTACAAACAAAATTAAGATTCTCCCAGAAGCTGTTTATTCTTTTTTGCTATTTTTAAACTATTTTTACTACGGTAGTCAACACAAATGTTAAAGGTAATTGTCCAATTCTGTGGCCTGCCGTTCTAAAAACTCAAAAAGTAGACGGAACATAAAGGTTACTAACCGTTCTGGTAGTTGAGCCTTGACTATTTGCCAAGTGTGAGCTTGTCTTAAGTCTTCTTTTCTAAAGTCATTCATGTAGTCATCAGATTCTATATAGGCTAATTTTTGAAGTTTACTAGCAACTGAGTGGTTACCTGTAGGTTTAAGGTAAGACTCACCTAGCATCTCTACGAATAACAACTTGGGTAACGTGTTACAGTAACCGGCAAGGTGACTAATGAAGTCCAAGTAGTCTATACGGTGTTTACTTTCCAATTTTACAAACGACTTTAATAACGGACCTAAGCTCTCTGTTAAGTCCAAGTCTTGGAAGGCGAGAAGTAGAAAATCACTGAAGCGTTCGTATATAATGTGTTCAATCGTCTCAAGATGCCCATGAACATCAAAGCATGAGAAGTAGATAGTAATTGTGTGCGTATCGTGATTATATACGCCTGCTATTGAGTTTGTAATTGGCTCATGGTATATAATCTTAAGATGTAGCGTAATGCCAAAAGGTGTATGCTCAGACACTACTAAACTATTAGTTTTGATTAAGTGGGATTCTTGCTTAAACCTGTTAAACAGCAGCTTAGCTGAATCTATTAGGCAACTAGTCGTTGTACCGTACAAGTAGTCTAAGGCTTGATGGTCTCTAATAGCTAGTTGTGAGGAGTCCTGTGTATAGTTCATTTTTGATTTCCATTCTTGTATCTCTAAAATTAAGAATCGGGAGATTAGCTAGAGTTCTTTTCTAGCTAATCTCCCTTGTATTGTGCCGTTACTTCTTGTCACCACCAGTGAAAACTTTGCCTGTTACACCAGAAGCACCACCACCCGAACTGTGACCTGACCCACCAGACAGTGAACCAGAGAAAAAGTTACCTGTAGCACCTGACCCTATTCCACCACCTCTGCTAGTAGGTGCTGAGCCCCCGCCACCGTAGGAACCATAGAAACATAGACTACCTGTGTCTATAGCTTTGGCTGGTGGCTCCTCTTCTCCGAATAGGTACTCGTCACGTATTTCCTCATCGTGCAGAGCACAGTACGCTAGGCAGAACGCACGGAATAAGTCGTCTGTCCGTTTGTCCCCTTTTTCGACAGTTTTACCCATGCTCTCCTCCACAGTCATAGCCTCAACCATGAAGTGTGAAACTGGTTTTCCAATCATCGAAAACGGGTAATTTTTAGAACTCAGAGTCATAGCGTCAGATAGTGAAATTTCAGGTTTAGGCAATAGAACTTCACTATTGATAAAGGAGTTTTTTACTAATAAAAAATTTTCCCATCGAAGCGTCCAAAACGACCACCCACACCCGAATTCGGCCTCTAAATCGTCAAGAATTTTTGCAGAGTTCCAACGATCAGCAACAATATATTTTATGTTAAGTCCTATCATTATAGGTCGTAGGACTTTTTCATAGACATTATTGAAGTTAACAGGTTTCTTAGGTTCAGGTACAATCTCAAAGAAGGCATCAACTGTAGGCATTTCCTCAATCAACTCGTTACCTTCCTTATCTTTACCTACAGTAGTTTGCCTAAGGTGCATGATACACCCTCCAAATGCGTTATCTGTCCGGCCCGCGTCTATAGCAAGCACACGAGGAGTAACCGCGTCCTTTTTTAACACTTTCGCCTTAGCTCGTATAATCGGTAAACCTGCGGCAGACTTACCTGTTTCCTGTGTTAAAGCTATAATATTCTTATGCTTACCCACAGCTGAAGTCAATACTGATTTAGAAGGTAAGAATACATGGGTAGCACGAGGAGGAATAGCTAAATAGTCACGCTTGTAACCTTCGGGGTCAGACCTACGTTCTGCTTCTAACACCTTCTCAGTGATAAGAGGGTTTACTTCAAAAACGGAATAGTGGTATCCCAACATCGACTCAGAGTTCTTAGATTCTTCGTACAAACGTACGATTTTGTCCGTTAAATGCATAGGAGAAGATACGTTTGCAAACAACACATGAGGTACATCATAATTACCTTTACGATGTAGCGTATCAGCACCTGCTCTTACAGTAAGCAAAGAGCGCCGTAAAGCGTCTACTACTAAATCAGGGTTCATCTTTACTGCACCTTTATCTTTAGCAGCAAGATGTCCTAATTCGTCGCAGTTGTTGATTCTCATACCGTGAGCAACAAGACTATGGGTAGCATCATCAACGGTTATGTCATAAGTCTTAACAGCAGGTTTTAACTTCTTGATAGACTTAATAGGTTGCCATATAGTATGGTTATCAATCAAAGCCTCCATTTTGTCCTGAATTCCAGGTACGAACATTGCTTTGTTTAAGCCTCTATTCTTAGTCTTCCTGTTAGCGTAATCAATAGAGTACACGTGAGTCTTTACCTTTTGAAAAGCACCACTCTTATCAGGATACTTACCCGTAAAAGATATGTAGGGTAGCCTAAAGTGAGTATACCTATTACTGGTACTTTCCTTAAGATACGCTTTATTTTTTGTTAGAAATCCTATACGCTTTATAAACTTCATACCTTCAATAACTGGTAACTCAATATGGTATGAAATATTATACTTATCACTGCGTTTACTTCCATCGTAAACTATAAGATTAGAATATATACCAAAGTTTAGCAACATCATTTGTAGCTGTAAAGCTAACTTTTTACTAGTAGTAGCATAAGACACTTTACAGTCAACAGTGCAACAGCAACCATCTCCTTCAAATAAGGTTTGAAGGAAGGCTTTTTGGCAGTCTTTAGTAGAGGTAAGCACACTCCAAGGAATAGTCTTCGTCTTTGATAGAGATGGAGTTAGTCCTACGTAGCGTAGAAAATTTTTAGTATTCTCGTAGGCAAAAAATATCCTCCATATACTTTTATACGGAGAATTTCCTCCACGCGTATCTAAATTTATACGAGGAGCAACACCAAAAACTTTTTCAGCAGAGTTTACAATATGATCAGCTGCCACTTTATCAGTATTACATATCATAAACTCTCTAGCTATTTCACTATAAGTACCTTCAGATACAAACCACCCTAATAGCGCCGCTAGGTCCGGAGTCATAGTAGCAGGAAATGTTATGGCATAACGTTTAAATTTACCAGACGTTTGACTGGCTATAGCTTTGTCAATAGTAAATTCTGAAGTAATTTTATAGACTCTAAACCTACCCACTCTATGATCCACATACACCATGCCAGCTTTAGCTAATTTAATCACTGTATTCCTAGCGGAAGAGGTGTTACCTAAAATGCCTAAATCACTAAGCCTAAAAGTACCTAGTTCTCCAACCTTCTTAATTATTTCAACGTACTTCCTTACTGGATAAGCATGACTAAACGTAAACTCAGGATTAACTTTAGGAAAAACTTGAGTATTGTAAGCTACACCAACGTAGTCACCTACTTGTAAATCTTCAACACGTTTAGTCTCAATGTCCAAGGTTTTAGTCAACACAGGAATCTTATGATCATCGGTAACTTTTAACCATAAGCCATTAGCTAATGTCACACGCTTTACTTCTTTCTTACCAGTATAAGCCCAATTGCTTATTGTTTTCATTTCGTTAGTAGTAGTGTTTGTAGTAAACCCGACAAGATTATTCTTAATTTCTATAAAACCCTTATCTGTCAAAACTAACGAATCTCCAGACAAGCAGGCTGCTCCCCATCGTGTATAACCACGAAGAGTCTTACCGCTTGTGGTCGAGGGAAAAAGGCTTAAATTCGATGGGGAATACCATACAAAGGTGTCTCTAACTTTATATAGTTGCTCCCCGTGCTTATTTCCGTAGTAGTCAAGAATCTTATGGTATTCCTTGTAAAAACTACTACTCTCCACCATACCCAAGAAGGGTTCGTATAAAGCGTCTTTAGCTTGTTTGAAGGACACTGCAACAAAAGTAGCTACCAATGGTGTACTAGGTAACACACCAGGGTACACTTTTGCAGGAACTCCCAATTTTATTAAACGTTGCAACTGATACGCGAACATCAATGCAGTTATACTACTTTTTCCGCACCTCTGTCCTAAGAGTGCCACAAACTCATAGTAATCGTGCTGTTTACCCTCATTCCAGAAGTCATGTCTAGTTTTTCCACAGGTTGGACATTTTCCCCATTCTAGGAATGTAATCCTTTCAAGAACTTGGTCTACAGTGTCACCTACTGGTATGTTTTTGGCATATCTAGCGTCTGAACAGGTAGGGCTCCAGCAGTAATCTCCAAAAAGCATCGAACCAAACATGATTTGCTTAGCCCATGGCTCATAACCTACTTCACCGAAAGAATCAATTAGAAAAGAAACAAAGTTTGGAGCGTACGATAAATCTCTATCGTCAATTTTTATGCCACCAGCTTTAGCAACATTGTGACTATCCGAAGAGGCTTCCCTAATCAGTTTCTGAACGTTAAAGTCACCAGGGTCCACATCAGAATCAACGTTATCAACTTCGTACTTCTTAACTGTAGTGTCACGCTTAACGTGCTTGTTAACCTTAGACGAAACGGTAGCTTCTTCTGCTACAGTGTTCTGCTTAGCAAAAGAGTCCAAATCAATAGATGATCCACGAACTTCAAACTTGTTGCAATAGTAGTTGAACGCCTTTTTAATATCAACACAGGTCATGAACTTGGAGCAACCCAAACACGACTTCTTATCCTTCTTTCCGGTCGAGCCTGTCGTCCCCACCCCACCTAAACTAACCGGACTAGAGGGTCCAATAGATGAAGGCTTAAGAAGCGGAGGTAGAATTTCCGCCACTATCTTCTTACCCTCTGACGACTTACCGGACTTAACCTTCTCAGATTTACCCTCTACTCCTACAACTGGCTTGGCGGGCTTGTACTTGTTGTTGATTTTTACCTCACCTAAAGGCTCACTTTTCCTAGCTTCGGTCTTACGGGATTCCGAGTCATCTTTCCTACGTTTGGCGTCAGCTTCTTTATCGGCTTTACTCACAACTTTAGCAACGTTATTACTACTTGTGGAGTTTGTTACCTTAACACCGTCTGGAATAATTAGCTTTTTGTTGGGTAAAAAAATTCGTGACATAGTTTAAAAGTCCTTATTAGCTCAGGTGTCAAAAATTAAGATTCGTCTTGCAAAATTATAAACATCCTAAAACCCTGTTGACCTTAAACTGGTCAACAGGGTTTGTCAGTTCGTACAAATATTGCGTCCGTCCACTCTACTTAATTGCCGTCTTCATCGTCGTCTTCGTCAGCATTATTAGCATTATCATCGTTAGCGTCAGCAAAAGTAGTGGACGGATATATGAGCAACGAACCGACTGACACAGGTTCTACGGGTTTCGGAGTTTTAACTAGCCTCGACGCTATAGAAGGTACTGGCTCCATACGGGCTTTAGTCCTATAAGAGTCTACAAAGTCAACTAAAGCTTGTCCTGATAAGTTACTGTAGTTATTACCTTCTAAAACCTCTCCAGTCTCCGGGTCAATTTTAGTAGGTAATTTACCTATACCCTTAGTTAAACCTTTAGATACAACTCCAGATTTGACCGCTTTCGTACCACTAGCAATCTTCTTACTGAGTTCGCGCTTACGGTCCTTAGCGATAAGTTCGCTAATAGCCATGTCGTAATGGTACCGAGGTTCCGGTGACTCTAATACGCCGTAATCTTTCCAGCTATCAGGTTTAATAAAGCGTAGCCACTTCTTAGTCCGAGTCAGAGCGACGTACTTAAGGTTGTCTTCTTGTTTAGACTTCAACAGGATGGGATTAAACGGAGTGTCTAAGATGAATACGTTGTTAAACTCCATTCCCTTAACCCGATGAATAGACGACAACTTTACTGCGTTTTTACTGTTACGGTCTGAGAACACGCTCTCAATCAAGTTAACGACCCGGTCAGTGGGATCGGTAGGTTTAAGATTGGAGACGATTGCCATGACACATTGAATTTTATCTTCATAACCTTCTTTGAGATTAGGCTCTCTCAACATAATCTGTAAAGTGTCCCGCAACTCTTTAACTGTCTTAGCCTTAGACTTACTAACAAGCTTTAGTAACCCTTTATGGATTTCTCTGCCTACTATAAGTATAGGTACTTGTCTTGCTAATAGCTCCATAGCTAAAGTTATAAGTGGTGCGTTGAACCTACACAACACAGCAGTGTCGGGCTGCATAAACGTAAACTTGTTGTACGTGGTTACAGTATCTACCTTACCAATATCAGCAACAGGTGACGCTTCAATGTACGGTACATAGTGTTTAGCTAGGTTGACTATCTCTTGAGGACACCTATAAGATATTGGCAAAGTCAACTCTGTTACAGGTGCGTATTTTTGCAAAGTCCTCTTTATTGTGTCGATTGAGTTATCATCTGCTCCTGACCACGCGTAAATTGCCTGTTTTTTGTCCCCAACACAAGTAATCCTAATATTGGGGTTGTTCTCAATCAACCGCTCAATAATTCGTAACCGAATAGCGTTAGTATCTTGTGCTTCATCAACTAGTAGGTAATCAATCTGTGGAAGCCTAGTAGCAGGATCAACGGCAACAAGATAAACTTGATCAGTAAAGTCAATCAACTTTTTACCAGCGTCCTCATAAGGACAATCTGGCTTAGGTGGATTGACATAACCAAAGATAGACTGTCTTAAACTAGAACGGAGTACCCTACGTGCTAGTTTAAGTTCTTTGATCATAATGGCGTCAAGATCAGCCTGAGTAGGCAAAGTCTTAGGATCAAATTTAACCTTGGTAGGGTCTTTACCTTTAGCTATTGCGGCATCCACAATTTTACGTTTAGCAACAGCTATAGCAACATCAATGTCGTTCTCTGGACGAAGGTCATACTCTTCTACTATAGCCTTCAAGTTCTTGATCGTGTCAAGTTCTACCGGGCGTAAAGTATAACCGTCAATATCTTTAGGAGCCAAGCCAAAGTTACGAGCTAGATTAACTAAGTCAATAACGAAGTCTTGCAACTCCTTGTACTTTTCCTTTTTAGATTCTTCTAACGGTTGAGACTTAAACTGTTGAAAAATAGCCCTAATTTTAGTGTTGTTTTCAGGTATCAAAGTAGTATCCGGCCGAACTAATAATACTGATCTAAACCCCATAGCGTTAAAGGTCTGAACTGACAAGCCTGATTGTCCAGGGAAAACAGTAGAAATACCAAACTCATCAAGCTTGCTCTTGATTTCCTTTGAAATGTGATTATTGAAAGCTAGAAAACTTGTTCTAGCTTTCCGATTCGGGATAAACTGAACCGCTTGTAGGATAGAGGTGGTCTTAGCCGACCCAGCAACCGCGTTAATTAGTAGAAAAGGACTAACTTTAGGAGAATCTGAGTTGAGGTAATAGTCAAAAACAGATTGTTGATAAGAAGACGGCGGGAAACCTAAAGTATTGATGACGTTAGCAAGGTCAGCCTTTTTTAACGACTTGTTTGGAACAACGTTAGGTTTCGCCATTTTCTTAATTCCTATTTACGTGGTAGGCTTTGCTTCGGACAAGAACGGTACAATAGTAGTACCTAAAACTTCAAAAGCGTAGTTTAGAAAATCTAAATTAACTGGTGCCGACAAATCAAGTACTTGTTCCGCATCGTGTTTAGAAAACCCAAAGTAGTCAATAAGCTTACCTTCAAGCTTCCTCTTAGAGTAACCCTCTGCTCTAAGTCTAGCGTACAACGTTAGTTTAAGCTTAAAGACAAAAGGAAGCTTTAGCTCGCTAGAAAAAGAGTTTGGTGAAGGTTTAGGTAAATAGTTGTTGTTAGCCATAAGTGTTTGTAGTTTAATAGATAGTTGTTTTACAGCACTATTAAAGGCATCCTCTTTAGACTTACGAATACAACAAATTCCCGGAAAATCAGGTAGTAGAACGGTAAATAACCCTTTATGTGGAGTTTCCACCAGGGTAAACTGATAATCAAACATGGTTACAAGTTCCTTTAAGAGAACAATGATTTAGCCTTATTACCGTCAATGAAGTTTAGATTAAGACAGTGTGGAGAAAACCAAACAACCTCCCTACTAGCGTTCTCTCTACCACGACCGTCACTCTTATTACCATAACCACCCCTAGCTTTCCACTTCCAAGCCTTCCAACCTTTTAACATAAACTCAGGCGAATCATAGCCACACAAGGCTATGCGAAATTCTTTATTATTTCCGTTCTCTCTGCACCACTCTAGTACGCTAGCAGTAATGTTAACGTCGTCGTTAGTATAAACTTTAACACGCCCTTCAGCGTACGGTGGGTCTAAAAAGACCCCCGTTGTACCCTGCCTAGTAGTAGGAGTATATCCCATAATTCTACTCCAGTCACCGTTGACTACATTAACTTCGCTTAAACGTCTAGAGAGTTTGTTGAACCATGGTAGTATTATTTTACTTCTGTCCTTACAATTAACCCCTTGACTGCCGTTAATATGCGGTAGTCGTTTAGATATACCTATTTCTTTGGAGTCTCTATCTTTAGGAAGTTGTATCCAAGTATTTTTGGACCATAACCACGAATCTTCTCCGCTGCACCAACCTCCACCAATCCAATTACACAAGCCCCACACCCACCAACCTGCAACTTTAGCACTGTATTTGTGTGGATCACCAAGTAAAGTTTCAAGTTTTTAGCACCTTTAGTTATTAACCAATAATGCCTAGCGGATAGGTCTATCTCATTAGTAGGATAGTCAGCGTAATAAGCTACTTTTTCTGGGTCTTTTTGAATAGCCCGCCAGAAGTTACAAATGTACCCATCAATATCGTTTACTGTTTCAATGAACTTAGAAGGCTTCCAGTTAGGACGCCCTAGTAACATTGCACCTGACCCTAAAAAAGGCTCGATGTAGTTACTAGGTTGCCCCAAGTGGTACCACACCTTCTCCGCTATGTCTGACTTCTTACCGAAAAATGGATAAGGTGCTCTCAATGTCATGATGTATTTACCTTATGAGTGCTACTTTTTCAATGTCAGTTTTAATGAACATGTTTGACTTACCGTCCAACTCCATATAGAACTCGTGTTGCATGTCAGCTACTACTTGACGACGTAGCTTCTTGGATGACATCATATTCAATACCCAGAGGAGTCTAGTTTAGGTCCTTGTTGTGCGAAGCACAACGTTGAAGATATCTCCGCCCTGGTTGTGCGTAGCACAACGTCGAAGAAGGGCTGGAGCTTTACGGACAGTTCAGTAAGAGTTTCAATTCATTGTTCAGCTCTAAACTGCCAAACACTAAGTCTCTAGCTAACTTATTAGCCTTAAGAACTAAACCTGTACGAAGAATTCCCACTGCCTGTTTATGCAAGCCAAACTGACCTAGGTATATCCTAGCTTCTCGCTGCTTATGAATGTAGTTTACAGTTATTCCTTGGTGGTTTGCAATGTCGTGATCTACAAACTCTGTGTTAAAAATATCCATACAGTCTTCGCGCCTAATGTCTATAGTGTTATTATTCTGTAGTTGCAACGCGTAGACTCGGGCATTAGTTGTATAGTTAGTCCACGAAGACTTGTCCAACCCCTTCATTACTATGTAGTCTCGACCTTTTTCATCTTCCCTGCAAACAGTGAACAATATTCTGTGAGAAGAATGCCTCTTCTTAGGCGTAGATGGAAGAGGCTTAACCCTGTAGATAGAGTTTTGAATGTTAAAGGCTTCGTCTCTCGCCTTACCGTACAAGAAACAAAAATCTCGTTCATCAACCCTAAGGTTAACCCGATCATCATTGCTAACGGTAATTCGCAACGGAAAGATTTCGTCTTTACCGGCCATAGTTTAGTTCTCCTTTCACGGAGGTTAGGCGTAGATATAGCTTAAAGCAGACTCTAACACACTCTTGCCAACTTGTCAAGTCTTTTTGTAGTGGTCAAAAACTTTGTTCCACTCAGCCGCTAAAAACTCTAGCTTGCCAGTTACTGGTATCTTTAGTTGATTAAGTTTACGCCAGAAACCGTTACCAATTTCGTCATCAAGACGGATTACTAATGATGACAGTAGAGGGAGGTTGTTAGCATGGTCATAGTCAATGATAGTAGCTAAAGCTTCCTTAAGGATAAATTGATCATCAAACCAGTTGAATCCGTTATCAGCAGCAAACTTACCGTAGTTAACAGGTTTTCCTGTTTTAGCGATTTTAATTAGGTACTCTCTAAGAGTTTGTTGTAGCTCGCTCATTTTACTTTTTCCTTAACTTTCTCTGTTAACTCAGCCCACAACCGTTTCTTCATCTTATACTCAGACTTAGGTTGACCTTCAGCACCAATCTCACCAGAGACAATGATGCCAGTAGGTAGGTGTATTAAACGATAAGGTCTGGGCGAAGCATTGGTGAAAGAGTCAATCCTAACGTCGCGTTCATCTAAAACAAAGTCTGTCACGAGTGCTCCATCATTGGAATATTGTCAGTGAACCACTTAAGTTCCGACCTAAGAGCTTTAATAGTATTTTCCTTTTGAGCCAACTCTGACTGTAGTTGTTCTACTAAAGCTAGAAGATGTTGAATATCTGTTCTAGCGTGGACAAACAAGTTAGCGTCACACAAGGCAGCAGCCCGTACTACAAAGCGTTCTGTAACTCCGTTTGTAGTAGTTACTGTAGGCCCTACTAAGTCGTGCTTAAGGGTTAGGTCAGTTAACGTACCCTTATTTACTCTTGACCTAATAGCATCGATCATGGCTTTATCCAATCTAAGATAGTTGTTCTAACAAACCGTCAACTTGAGCTTTAAGGTTCTCTACTGAAGCTTTAAGTTCGTTAATCTCAGTCTGTTGATGGGTTAGACGCAAACTCAAAGCGGCTTCTAGGAACCTAGAGCGCGAAGTATCGTATCCTGTATTTACAAGAAAATCCTGAGCTTCTTCCAAGTCACCTGATGCTAGCCCGTCAGAATCAATCTTTATTACACAATCGTCTCCCAAGAAAATCTTAATGGGAAACGTTTTGTGTACCATAGCGGTGTAGGCAGTTTCTTCTTCAATAGCCACGTAGACTACTCCTTAGTTAAACAATTTACAGGTGATCACTTTCACCGACAATAGGTACGGAAAACCCGGCCGCGTTCTTATGCCCACCACCACCGTACAGTTTAGCCACAGCCGAAACATCAAAATCTCCGACGCTCCTCAAACTAAAAACTCGTTGACCGTCAGCACGATCAAAATAAGTAGCAGAAAAAGGTTTGGAGTCGTAGTCTTTGCACAAGATATTACAAGCATCTGAAGCCATTGTGTACGGAAGGTTAGCTGTTAAGACAAGGCAGCCTCCAATAGTCTGTGGATGAGCTGCTACTGACAACAATTCCTTAATGTCTTTAAGGTGCTTACGTTCAATAGCCACACCTTGTTCTAGAATATCTGCAAACTTAAACTCGTCTTCAACATCCTTAGCTAGTTGGTCCCAGATTTCAAAATCATACGGGTGAGAGAAGACCACAAATTGAAGCTCTTTTGTTCCGTTTAACTTAAAGAGCCATAGATCGCGATCTTGCACGTGACGTAGCAGCTTAGGAACTGGTTTGTTAGGATGAAAGAACTCCCAAGCTAAGACAGCACCTGATTTGTCCATGTTGAAGATAGCTAAAGTGTTGTTAAAATCTGACGCCGAGGCGGTATCGTAGCTATTAACTTTATTATGAAAAAACCAATAGTCCCAGTTATCTACTGGGTTAGGCTCTTTAGCGAACAACTGCAAATCTTCTTTAGCAGTCTTGTGGTGGTCTAAAATCAACACAGATTTGGCGTTAGTAGCTATAGATATTATAGTGTCCCGTTTGAAACTAAAATCAACTATAACTACATCGCGACCTGTAACATCAGGTGGAGGGTTGCCATGCGTAGTACCTAAATAATCAGCACCTTCATAGCCCAAAACTTTCCAAATGGCCCAAGCGGCACCAAAGCCATCGGCACACAAGTCGTGATAAATTATCAATGGTTTAGTAGTCATTTCTAACGATCCTTGTAAGATTACTTTGTTCCAGGCCAAATTACTACATCCGCTTTGCCTGTGAGAACTAACCATGCTGCTTTAATGTTTTGACAAAGAGACGGATAACCTACGGGTCTAGCAGGAACCCACAACTCCTTATCATCAACTTTAATCCCAGTTTCAACAGGGTTATTTTGCAAATAATCAACTAGATGCCTTAGTTGATAGATAGTTGGGGATTTTTTGAACACTAGTTAGTACTCCGATTCTATTGACTTTTTCTTGGTCTAGTCTATTGCGATGAATTACATCACTAACATAGTCAGTTTTAGAGTTATGATAGCAATCCATAAAAATAATACTGCGCCACACACCTAGTTCTAAAGTCTCGGCAGGAATAAACCAGTTGCGGCAGCTAGTTTGAAACTTAAACTGCCAGAATTTAGGATTGCTCCAATTTTTAAGATTGGTTTCTACTCCAAGGAATAGGATAAAGCGTTCATCATCTCTAGGATGAGAGACTTCTCTTAACCAACATAGACCTCGTTCTATATTAGAAGTGCTACTAATTCCCTCAGCCCACCTGCGAGTAATTATATCATCGGGTAAATTATCTTCTATGAACTCTTGATCAAACATCATAGACGTTCTCCGAGGGAGGGTGTAAATAAATTACCCCTCCCTCTACTTAGAACTAAGCCGCTTGCAAAGCAACAAACTCTTCGGTACTGCTTACCTTGATAGTAAACGAGTTACCGTCAACTTCAGCCTGTTGCCGAGGAGAAGTGAGAATTACCTGTTCTCCGAGCAACATGATGTACGGCTTCTTATCCTTGCTTTGCCGGACACGGTAGTCAGCGTTATCTTTATACCCATTGATGAACGCAGTCTCGCTATCAAGGGAAACCTTAGCAGTAAGTGTTGTCTTGGACATTACTATTCAATCCTTTTAGGGGAGTAGAACAGGAAGGTGAGTTGTTAGTTCACCTTCCCTATTAACTTAATTAAATGTTTGCTCCGTCATCTTTATTTTGACTTAACGCGGCAACAGCAGCTGCAAGAGTGTTAATGGTTTGCTCGTGTGAGGCAATCCGTCCAGCAAGCGCCAAAACAATCACATCAAAGATACGATGTTCAGCAGTAATTGAGAAATTCTCAAGAGCTTCCCGGAACTTGTCCATATCACCGACGAGGATGCCGTCTGTGTTAAGAACAACGTCTACACCACCTACATGGAGTGTGATAGGAAACCCTGCCTTCTGCTGTACGACAGGTTGTTCAGTGACCGGTTGTTCGACAGTAGCTACACCGTCAGTAATAAGCTGCTCAGACATTTTTAGTTTCCTTAGTTGTAGTTGATAGGGAGGAAAGGCACGAGATCAGATAGTTTGCTAGGTCCTTATCTGACAAATAGGAATTAGAATTTTTACGAAACTTGAATAGGAGAGTTTTAACCTCTCTAAGAGAATTACTGTCCATGATGAGTCACTCTTTGGTAGACCAAGACTTGGAAAATTGTTTGTGAATAGATAGAATAGCGTCAGGGCCGTAGAGGAAACCTAACACTCCAGTAGCCATAAGTAGCCAAAGAGGCCAATGAACTAAGAATAACTGAGTCTCTGTTAAGTCAGGATTGGTTAACCTGATATAGGATATTACTAACAATCCTAGCACAGAGAGTGAGCCTAATAGAAAAGTTTTCATTTATAAAAACCTTCGTTAACTAGAAACCTAACATAAGCCATAGCGTTCTTCCAACCAGAATCAGTTGGGACAAACCTAGCTACTAGTTTACTGTCTTCCAAAAAATGAGGATCCAAATGTTTGGTTTGTTTCAATTGAAGCTTAGTCAAACCTTTAAACACTAGAATCTTGTTACCCTCGTATTGGTTACAATTCGGATAGTTGACCTTAACTACCGTGTAGTCATCCAACCAAAACTGTTCTAGAATCTTAAACACGAAAGGGTCCGGGTCTAAGGGGTGAAGAGGTTCTTTCTTCACAGACTTAGATTCTCCAGAGGAGAGATGCACCCCTATAGGACCACTAAACTTCCTGCGACTTCCTGATATCTTATTAAAAGGACCACAACCCATAACTAACCTCCGTTAACTAAACGTTCCGGGTACGGGACCTGGGAATGAAGGGTGAGTTTTCACGACTCGCTTGGCGTTGACGGTCACGTTCGCCTTTACGTTGCATAAAAGCGTTTCGTTCGGCTAAGTCACTGTCAGGTTGATTTAACGGTAACGCCATCCTGGCAGGAACTGCAATGTTATCACGAGTAGGAAACTGTTGAGCTATAATACGGTCAATTATAGAATTACGTTGGTCTAAAGTTAACGTACGATTGTTCTGTAAGTAAACAGAAGCTAGTTCTACCCGGAATAGAGCTTCAAGAAGCTTAACTACGGTGTCAGTGTCTATACCACCTTCTTTCATGTTCAGACCAATAGTCAAGTCTGAATTGGCGGAGTTAACTGCGTCAGAGAAAGCATAAGTCTGAATAGCCAAATCTAGAATCGGCTTCTTGATCTGTTTGGAACAAGACTGCCAAGTGTTAAAAATAGAATCGCTGTCAAAAGTTTCCGAGTTTAACTGCATCCACTGTTTACGTTTAATCTGGTCTTCTGATAGCTCCTCTTTTTGCTTAGTTATGTTAATTTTAGGAGCCTTTCTACGAATTTTAGATTGCCTCTTCATTTAAAAAGTCCTTAGTCAATCTTAATTTTGTTTATGATAGCAGAACCTTTTGCCGAAGTCAAGAGAAATTTTCTAGCTAAAAGGAAAAACTTAAAATGTCTAATGCTGCTATGCGGATAAACTACTACTTAGAACACCGTAACGAAGTTAACGCTTTGTTCGGTCTTGGTCACCACCATGCTCACGGACACGCTAAGCCCAAAAAGCATCCGTTAGCCCACCTATTCTCTAAAAAGCCTAAGCACGAAGAGGAAGAAGAAAACCTTCCGGTGCTAGGCCCTATGTTCGGGGGTCCTAATATTATGGACCCCAAGTTTAAGACTGACAAACAACGTGCCGATGAAGAGCGCGAAGTCTCTGATAAAGCGCGAGAAGTAAAGCGTGCTCAACTAGAGCAACAGAATAAAGGGTTAATGGAACGTCATCTAGGTCACGAGACTGAGAAGATGATTCGTTTAACTAAGGATCATGCTGCACAGAACCGTGCGGTTAAGAAAGCTGAGCCTGTTAAGGAAGAAGAGCCGGAGCTTAAAGACGACTCTAACACTTCCTACTGGAAGTTCCGCGAACGGGAAGCAAACTCTTTGCACTAATAGTTAAGGGAGAGGGTTATTTAAACCCTCTCCCTTTTCTCGTACCTAAAATAACGAACGGAACTTAGTAGTAGAATCAATAGGCTTTAACTTTAAGCCTTCTTTAGGTACGGATTGTAAGACCCTAGTATCAGGCTTAACCTTGGAAGCATAGTGCTTAAGCCGTTGTCTAGCTACGTTAAAATACTGCTCTTCACGTTCAACACCGATAAACTTGTAACCTAGACTTAAAGCAGAACAACCTGTTGTACCAGAGCCCATAAAAGTATCTAGTACTGTTGTTCCAGGCACAGCTACTAAGGTTATCAACTTAGAAAGTAAAGAAATTGGTTTAGTGGTAGGGTGAGGATTTCTTTCACCTACTGTAAGCCCTTCTGTTCGCTCGGACTTTGAGGGCTTAGCTATAAAGAAAAACTCACTGGCGTCTAACCTACCAAGCTCTTCAAACCTCTTAAGAACTTCGGGAGAACCGTCAGTGATAAAATTACTGAACTGTCGTGTTTTACCACCGCTGGTAAGAGAGGTGTCTCCTATGTTTAAAGCACCAGTCTTATGCTTTATCACATTAGAGGCAATGTTCTTTTCAGAAAGCGGTTTCTGAGCAAACACTATTGGCTCAAACGAGTTCTTTAACTGATCGCACCAACCTGTATAACGTTTAGCTTCTTCAGTAATCGGTGTATAATTACCGTAAGAGTCTGTGTGTTTCTTCTTCAACTTAGAAAACTTCTCAGTACCAAGGAGTTGGCGATCAATAGCCTTACTCAGTGACTTACCTTTATTAAAATTTTGACCGTGTACCCAGGTAAACATACCGCGCATCTTAAAACCGGCTTCTTTAATAGCCATAGCTGTTTCATGGTAAGTTGTGGTATGAGCAAACACTAAAAGGAAGCCTCCTGGTAAAATAACCTCATGGCACAGTTTCCAAAACTCAGGATCACGTTCTATCTTTGTAGTATCCCAAGTCTGATTCAACCACCCACCACTAGAACCTCTAGTATTAACTAATCTAGCGAAACCGTCTCCACGTTGAGTTATTCTCTTATTAGTGAAAGTGTCCTTGCTCATATCTATAGAACCGAAACGTTTTTGAATGCTCTCAAGACTGTACGGTGCGTCAGTCACTAGATTATGAACAGTTTCTTCCCGCTCAATCATCTTTTTCAAAACGTCACGACAGTCTGCGTTGTACAACGTATAATTCTTACCTGTAACTTTTTTCATTTTTTAAATCTCTACCCTGAAAATAGACATGATTCGAGGCAGGCGGGACATAAATTGTCCCGCCTGCCTCTCACTTTTTAAACTAAAGCTTTTTAATATCGTTCTCAATAACAGTAACTATAGCCTCCACAACACCTGAAATTGGTGACTGTGTTACTACTGATGTGCCTACTGAGGTATCTACTGATGTATCTGAAGCAGAGGTAGGAGCTACTATCGGAGTAGGAATAGTATTTGTCACTGCCTGAACATTAGTCAAGACACTATTGGTGATCAAACAGAATTTAGCCATATAACCGTAAACTTCGGCTAGAGTAGGGTTCAAACTAGCAGCAGGGCCGTAGGCAAGAACAACCTTACAAGCAGTCTGCGCTAACCATAAGAATGCTACCACCCACGCCAATCTGTCTAAAATAACTAGAATAGACGCTAGATCGCTGAAAATATTGAGAATATCGCTCATGTCAAACTCCTAATGGAAAAATTGCTTTAGTTAAAAAAGTTACTGTAAAGTTAATTACCCATCAATAGTCGTATTAGACGAAATTGGTCTGTATGCGTCAACTCTGAAACTTGTCCGTTTACTAAGTCAACAACTGTGTCCTGACTCACTCCTAAAGTTTTCGCTATTTGTGCCTTAGTCAGTCCGTTTACTGTAGAAGTGTTCAGCAGACTAACTAACATCGCGCTGTTTGCTAAAAGGTTAGTCGGGTCTATCTGAGCCATTTTTTAAAATCCGCGTATAAGAATTTTTAATCTCCTGGTTCATCGTGTGAATCAGGTCTCTATCCTCAATGTTTACAGGTTGCCATCTGCCGTACAAGGTGTCTTTAACATACCGTTTGGTCACGGTCAGCTTACCTGACTGTCGTATGTAATGTATCAAGCAAAACAGTTCTACCTCTTCATCTGCTTGAAAGGAATCTTGTACTATATGATGTACTGTAAAGTTAATAGTACCACAACGGTATCTAGGCTTTTCTTTAGGTTCAATATCATATATTACCCCTGTGTTCTCATCCTGCCATTGGTTGTTTGCTGCAAGTACTGAACGAGGAACAGGAGGTCGAGTTACCATGTTTAGTCTCCGTCATTAAGCATTAAGCGTTAGTCGGTAGGCACATTGCACAACTTGATAAGCTTTTTAACTAGTCTTTTTGTGTGGTGCTCAACTCCAGGATTAACAGATTCTCTGTTCCCTGCTACAAACTTTTTATAAAATCTAATTTTATTGTAAGAGGCAATAAAAGTAAGGAGATTTGCTATGTCTAAAAAATTAGATACTAGTTCAGAAGAGTATAGGCTACTACAACAAGACATATATGATAATCGTCTTAAAATAAATAATCGAAGAGTAAAAAGGTTAGGAAAGTACATAAACTCTTACACTAAAATTGAACACGAGTGTGAAGTTTGCGGTCATGGTAGTAAGGGAGAATGGTTAACTAGACCACAGAATCTATCTGAAGGTTACGGTTGTCCTAGGTGCAGGAACATAGCGTTTTCAAAGGGTGGAGATAAATACTGCGAGGAATTAAAGGAAACACATAACGGTACCATCATACTTGTAGGGGAATTTATAAATACTAAAACCAAGACTTTACACAAATGTCTTGTTTGTGAACAACTCCGGGCTTAAAGCCCTGGGGCTTCCCTCCTCACGGATGGGAAGTTACTCTTTCGACGAGGACTGCTGACCCTATCGGGTAGTCTTACACCCTCTCCAGAGTCGTGAATTACCAG
>Ga0209083_1000321_pt1 | contig 74063 bp, 67 predicted proteins | sample AM7aDNAmetaG_FD_184132 | JGI IMG/M metagenome (GOLD analysis project Ga0209083, IMG submission 184132) | Freshwater microbial communities from Finland to study Microbial Dark Matter (Phase II) - AM7a DNA metaG (SPAdes) (version 3) | ecosystem: Environmental > Aquatic > Freshwater > Lake ... | reverse complement strand
CACCACGGTGATGCGTGACGCCGCCAGCGCCGCGGCTTCCGCGGGATCCAGGTCGCGACCCCCGGCGTGCAGCGTCAGCGTCTCGTGGAGTGGCTCGCCGCCGAGCCTGACCCAGGTTTCGGGGAAAGCGCGCCCCGTGAGCATCGCCAGCGGCATGCCGTCGAGGTAGCCGGTCTCGGTGGTCAGCGGCGTGTTGAAGTCGCCGTGGGCGTCGAGCCAGATGGTGGCGAGGCGCCCACGGGCAGCGTCGTCGTCGATCCCCGCGGCGAGCAATCCGGCGCGCACCCCCAGCGTGACGTTGCAGTTGCCGGCCAGCACCAGCGGGAGGCGGCCGTCCGTCGCAGCGGCCGCCACCAGCGCCGCGACGGCGGCGTCGACGTCGAGGACGGCCTCGAGCTCGCTGCCGAAGGGGGCGCTGCGCCGCGCGGTCACGACCTCGACGTCGTGACCGCGAGCTCGCAGCGCCTCCGCGGCCCCGCCCTCGAGGTAGGCGGCGGGCCCTCTGCCGCTGCCTACGCCCTCGCGGCCGAGGTCGTACGGTACGACGACGAGCGTGAGGTCCACGCCGGTCTCAATCCTCGACCGCGGGGAGGCGCTTCACGAGGAGCACCATCTCGGGCTGCTCGGGAGCCGCGGCCGGCACGAAGTCGTGGCCGCGGTACAGGCGTAGAGAGGGGTTATCGCCGGTGGGCACGAAGGCCGTGAGCCGGCGCAGGCGGCGGTCGATGGCCACGCCCTCGGCCCAGTCGACGAGCTGATTGGCCACGCCGCGTGCCTCGAAGGCCGGGCTGACGCACACGCAGCGCAGGGCCAGGCCGTCGTCCTCGGTTTCGACGGCGACGAACCCCGCCATCTCGCCCTCCGCTTCGGCGACGTACACGTCGGCCCGCGCCAGCAGCTCGAGCAGCTCCGTCGTGTGGTAGCGCTCGGGATGGCCGGAGCCGTCGGCCAAGGGGTGCAGGGTCTCTTCGGCGAGCAGGACGAGCATGCCGCGGTCGGCGGCACTTACACCTCGCACAGAGCACTTCACGCGTTCCATGTGGACCTCCGGCTGGGTCAGGATGTTTCGGCGTCAGCCAGCTTCTTCCGCTCTTCGCCGATCATATAGCGGATGGTGATGAACGTGAGCAACAAGGGGAGCAAGCCGAACACGGCGCTGAGCTGATTGGCGTAGAACTCGAAGAACTCGCCGACCAGGATGCTCACGAGCACGGCGCGCTCGAACCAGGCGTAGGCCACCAGGCGCGAGTGCCTGCCGCGGACGATGCCGATCACCACGAGGACGCCCTCGACGAAGCCGGTGACGCTGAGCCCGACGTCGGCAAAGCTCATGTTCGCGGGGTTCAGGTCCACGCCCAGGCCGCCGACGAGGCCGGCGAGACTGATGACCACAAACCAGCCGACCACGATGACGCGGAACCAGCGGCGGTCGACGAAGCGCGCGTACAGGCCCGCAAACCAGCGCATCGCCGTCTGCAGCGGCGACGGGTTGGGCTTCTCCGGCATCTCCAGCGAGTGCAGCATGTCGCCGAGGGCGACGACCACGGGATCCGCCTGGTCGGCGCGGCTGAGCAAGAAGAGGGCCTCCGCGCGTTCGCCCTCGTCCATGTCGCGCAGCACCGCCTCTTTGGCGTAGTCGAAGGCGTTGACCAGCGCCGTCTGAGGGGAGAGGTGCTTGATGCTGCCCAGCCAGCGGAAGAGAAAGAAGAGCCCCACGAAGATGACGTAGATGATGGCGATGACCGGCCGAAAGAAGTAGTCGTTGTCGGAGGTGATGAACTTGCCCAGCTCGTCGATGAAGAGTCCGAAGCCGATGCCCGCGGCGAGCGCTCCCAGGGCGTCCCACAGCCTTCCCTCCATGGCGAGGAACAGAATGATGGCAATGAGCATGCCGAGGCCGCCCCAGAGCAGGTGAGCGAAGTGGATCTTGCCGCCGCCGAGCTGCGGCCATCCGGTGGCCGCCAGGATCGCGCGCACGAGGATGATCGTCGCGACCGCCGACACGAAGAAGATCTCGAAGTGGTTCGTGGCATCGACGCGACGCACGAAGAACGAGCGCTTGGGGGCGGCGGCCACCGCTGCGTCTGGCTGCTCGGTCATCGCTTCAGGCCGGGTAGGAGCCCAGCACTTTCACCCAGGGCAGCTTGCAGGCGAGGCACGTGAGCGCCTGCTGGATGGGCGGGTCGTCGCGGCGGCCCTCCAGGTCGATGAAGAACATGTAGTCGCCCAGGCCTTGCCTCGAGGGCCGCGACTCGACCTTCGTCAGGTTGACGTAGCGGTGCGCGAACTCGCTGAGGATGAGCAGCAGGGTGCCGGGCTGGTCGGCGCCGATACCGCAGACGATGCTGGTCTTGTAACGGGCGTCCAGATCCTGCGGCGCCGGGGTGCGCGCGAGGTAGACGAAGCGCGTGCGGTTATCCAGCGAGTCCTCAATGTCGTCGCGGACCACAGTGCACTCGTAGAGGTCGGCCGACAGCCGCGTGCCGATGGCCACCCAGGGACGGTCCACGCGGCTCACGCGCCGCACGGCCTCGGCCGTGGAATCGGTGGCCTCGTGCTCCACGCCCGCGAGGTGCTCCTGGATGAACCTGCGGCACTGCCCGTAGGCGATCGGGATGCTGACCACCTTGGTGACCTCGTCGAGGCGCAGCTCGGTGCGGGCGATGAGCTGATGACGGATCGCGTGGGTGACCTCGCGCACGATCGTCAGCTCGTCGAAGCCGAAGGCCAGAAGGTCGAGAGTGCGCGTCACGGAGCCTTCGAGCGAGTTCTCGATGGGCACGATCGCCAGTTCGGCGTCGCCGCCGGCGACGGCCTGCATCACTTCCTGGATCGAGGGATAGGGGAAGGGGGCGAGCGCGCCCTCCGGCGGAATAGCCAGCAGGGCCTCCTCGGTGAACGTGCCTTCAGGTCCCAGGAAGGCGACCCGGCTGCTCTCGTGGGTCACTCTCGTCCCCTTGCGTCAGGCGCTTGAGGAAGGGTCGGGTTCGGCGTCCGGCCGGCGTCCGGCGCCGGGTCACCGAGCTCCGCGAGCGCCTCGAAGGCGCGGCGCTCGTCGTCATCCGCGGGCCGGCCGCTGGCGGCCGGCCGCCGCTCGTCGGCGAGGCGGGGGGCCCGCGCGGCGCGCGGGCCGTGCTCGCCGGCCGGCAGCGGTCGCGGCACGGCGGCCGTCACCGCCTGCTGCTCCTCCGGCGAGAGATCGCGGTCGGCGATGCCGTCGCTCAGGTGCTTGACGTAGAGGCGCGCGAAGTCGCGCGCCGCGATGGCGCTGAACACCACGCCCGAGCGGTGGTTGTCGAGCAGGGCGAACGAAGCGCTCTGCTCGCCGCCGGCGTCGCGAAAGGCGTCGTAGCGCACGATCGCGCGGTTGGTGAGCGCGCGGTCCAGGTGCCGCTTCTGCTCGTCGAGCTGGTCGGTGAGGATCTCGACGGCCTCGCGCAGGTTGCGCACCTGCGAATCGAGGCTCTCGACGTGCGCGACGATATCGCGCTGCTCGTGGCGGCCCATGATCACAAGCTGCGCGCGCCGCACGCGGCGCAGGGAGCTCCACAGCACGAGGACCAGGATGAGCAGCGCCAGTGAGAGGGCGACCGCGGCCAGCGCCGCGTACGGTGCGATGTCGTGCAGCGTCGGCATGGGGCTCTACTGGAGCTGCAGGAGGATCTTGAACCGCCCGGTGTTGTTGGTCTTCACCCGCTCTCCGGGCACCGGTCCGACCGTGACCGTAAGCGTGGAGATCTTGCTGAGCGCCTCGGCGGGGATGGCGAAACCTTGGACGGTGACGCTCTGCGTCTGGCCGGAGGCGATGGTGCCGATCGTGGCGGATTGATTGAGCACGGTCCCACCGGGGACCTTGAGCGCCGCCGCGACGACGACGTTCTGCTCGGTGACGTCGCCCTGGTTCTGGACCTTGACGTCGAACGACAGGTCGGCGGTGGCGGGGACATTGGTCGTGCCGGTTGCTTTGAGCGTGATGTCGCCGGGCTGGGCGATCACGCTTACGAGGCCGACGCCATGCACGCCGGCGAGCTTGGTCGAGCTGCCCACGCTGTCCATCATCTGTGCGAGGCGCGCCGGGTCGAAGGTCTTGGCGGTGAGGTAGTAGGTTGAGGTAGGCACGGGCACGTCGGTGACGCCCTGCTCGCTGAGGGTGTTGCGCGCCGGGGTGTACACGCGGCTCGTGTAGTACGCATCCGGGCCACTGAAGTAGCCGGCGAGGGCGGCGAGCTTGGCGGGGCTCACCGTCTTCTTGCCGAGGTTGCCGAGCAGGGTCGTCTCGAAGAGCTTGTAGCCGTCGGCGCGGACCTTCATGCCTTCGGCGAAGACGGCCTGCTCGGCGGTGAGGGTGGTGGGCGGCTTGAGGCGATCGGCGCGCACGGCGATCTCGTTCTGCTTCGCGCTGAGCTCGGCGAGCTTGGCCGTGAGCTGCTTGCGCGAGAACTTGGTGGGGCTGGCGACGATCTGGTCGAGCTGCTTGCCGAGCGCGGCGGAGTCGCTGATGGCGGCAGAGACGCCCTCGAAGTAGGTGCGGTAGGACGCCACCTTGCGGTTCTGCTGGCAGCTCCGTGCCCACCAGGCCATCGCGAACACGACGACGAAGAGAATCGCGGCGAGGATGACGATGCGCTGGATGCGGGTGCGGCGGGGGTTGGAACGGCGGCGCGATGGCGACGGCGAAGCGGGAAGCTCGCGAGCGGGCGCCTGACTGGTCGCGTCGTCGTCGAAGAAATCCACTCCGCGGACCCCCGTTCGTGAGGCGGTTGGTGGGCGAGGCGGGACTTGAACCCGCACGCACGTAAGTGCACTAGACCCTGAACCTAGCGCGTCTGCCAATTCCGCCACTCGCCCAGCAGCTCTTACAGGGTTCGGATTGTACCATACCGAATACGGTCCCAAACGAAGGATCACCGACTCCCATGTCCTCCGCGGCGCACAGCTTGACACCTCTCTACTGCGACTGGCGCGACCGCTATCAACTGGTCGGCAAGATCGGCAGCGGCGGGTTTGCCGACGTGTACGAGGCGCTCGACGTGACCCTGGGCCAGGCGGTCGCGCTCAAGATCGTCGCCGACGGGCGCAGCATGTCCGGCCGCGTCGTCCGGGAGGTCGAGGCCGCCGCGGCGCTCGTCCACCCCAACATCGTGGCGCTCTACGACTGGTTCGGCGACGGCGAGCGCAGCATCCTCGTCTGGGAGCTCGTGCGCGGCGAGTCGCTCGACAAGCTGGCCGGCGAGCTCGGCGACGGAGACGTTGCGGCTATCGGCGTCGAGCTGCTCGACGCGCTCGCGTTTGCCCACAGCCAGGGCATCATTCACCGTGACGTGAAGCCGCAGAACGTGATGCTGGACGCTGCCGGCCATGTCAAGGTGATGGACTTCGGTATCGCCCGCCTCATGGACGCCGACACCCTCACCGGCGACGGCGACGTGATCGGTACGGTCGCGTACATGTCGCCGGAGCAGGCCGCCGGGCGCCGCGTGGGGCCGCCGAGCGACGTGTATTCCGCCGGCATGGTGCTCTACGAGCTGCTCGCCGGCGAGCACCCGTTGCGCGGGCAGACGCCGGCCGAGACGCTGTCCAACGTGGCCGCCGGCCGGCTGCCGTCGCTGAGCGTGCTGCGCCCCGACCTTACGCAGGATCTGGTCGGGCTGATCGACCACGCCTGCGCCCCCAGGCCGGGCGAACGGCCCACGGCCGCCGAGCTCAGCGAGGCGCTGGCCGAGCTGCTGCGAAGCGGTCGCCTGCGCACTCAGCGGCTGTTGCGCGCCCAGCGGCTGGTGCGTCCGCTGAAGCGCGCCGGCGTGGTCGTGGAGCGCGTCGCCGGCGCCGGCCTTGCGGCGCTCACCAGCGGCATCGTGCTGGGCACGCTGCCGGCCTACCCGCTGAGCTGGACACTGCCGCTGGTCGCGATCTGCACGGCGGTCTGGGCCGTGGTGCCGCAGGGCGGGCTCGCCTTCATGCTCGGCGTGCTCGCGTTCCCCGTCTTCAACGTATCGTTGAGCCTGGGAGCGGCCTATCTTGTCTTCGCCGTCGCCCTCTTTCTTTTAACCCGCACGAGGCCCATCGTGGCTCTCTGGCCGACGCTGGCGCTGGCGCTGACGCCTTTGTACCTCACGCTTCTGGCGCCGGCGGGGGCGGCTCTGCTGGGCCGCGCGCGCGGCCCTCTGGCCGCCGCCTGGGCCGGCGCCGGCACGCTGATCTACCTGCTGCTCCTACGCGCCTCGCGCGGGCCTTTCACGCTCTTTCAGGCGCGCGGCAACCTCGGCGGCCAAGCTGCTGCCGCCGGCGACCCGTTCACGGCGGCGGCCCGCGTCCTCGGCGCGGCTCTGGCGCCCGCCTGCGCGCTCCAGATGCTCCTGTGGGCCGGCCTCGCCGTGGCCCTGGGCTTCGCCCTGTCGCGCCGCCGTCTCGAGCTCCGCCTGTGGGTCTGGGCGCTGTCGTTCGCGGCGACGTTCGCCGTCTACTGCCTCGTGCCCGGTGCCGTCTGGGGGTACCCCGTGGAGCTTTCCACTCTGCTCTGGAATGTGGCGCTGGCGTCCGGCGTGATACTCTTGCCGTTGGTTTTCGCGACCGGCGACGCGCCGGAGGAACACGCAAATGGGCATCTTCAGGAAAGCTGAGAAAAAGCTCGAAGGCTTGGTCGAGGGCGGTTTCGGCCGCGCCTTCAAGGCCAGCGTGCAGCCGGTCGAGCTGGCGCACAAGCTGGCCAAGGAGATGGGCGACCACAAGAGCGTCGGCGTCTCCAACGTATACGTGCCCAACGAGTTCGATATCTTCCTCGGCGAGGCCGACTTCGGGCATCTCTCGGCCATGTCCGACTCGCTCAAGACGGAGCTCGCCAACTACGTGACCGCCTTCGCGCGTCGCGAGGGCTGGACTCTTGTGGCGCCGCCGCGCATCGACCTGCACCGCGACGACGATCTGCGCGTCGGCGAGTTCGGCATCGCCACGCGCACCGTCAACGCGCCGGCCGAGGCGCCCGGCGCGGCGTTCGTGCCGCCGGCGGCCACGCCGCCGCCGGCCGCGGCCGCGCCGGGTCCGCTGCTCGACCAGACCGTTCTCTACCAGGAGCAGGCCCGCGCGCCCGAGGCTGCGCCGCCCGTGGCGCGGGCCGCCGGCCCGCGCGCGTCCCTGCGCGGCCAGCAGGGCGAGTGGGAGCTCCGCGAGGCCGTGACCGTGATCGGGCGCAGTCGGCGTTGCGATATCGTGCTCACCGACCCCAATGTGTCGCGCCAGCACGCCGAGATCCGCCGCCAGGACGACGGCTTCATGGCGCTCGACCTCGGGTCCACCAACGGGATGCGCGTGAACCGCCGCGACGTCAAGCAGGCCGTGCTGCAGCACGGCGACCGCATCGAACTGGGCACCACGGAGCTCGTGTTCGAGAGGCTGCCGTGATGCCGGCCCCCAGGTGAAGGCGGCCGTCGTGCTTCGCGGCCGCGCGGGCTGCGGGAGACGCCCATGATCGACATCGTCCTTCTCGTCCTCAAGATCGGCATCCTCGTTCTGCTCTACCTCTTCATCTGGCAGGTCATGAAGACGGCGGTCGCCACCGTGCGCGCTCCTGCCGGCGCGGCGGCAGCCCCTGACGTCGCCCTCCCGGAGGGCTCGCGCCCCGTCGCCGTGTTCACGCCGGCCGAGCGTGAGGCGCGCCGAGAAGAGCGCCTCACGGAGCGCACGATCGCCGGCGAGAAGCTCGACTTCACCGGCCACATCGACCCGCGTCTCGTCGTCGAACGGAGCCCCATCGTCCCGGCCGGCGTCGTGTTTCCACTCAACGGCTGGATCACCGTGGGTCGCGCCTCGTCGAGCGACATCGTGCTCGACGAGCACTTCGTCTCGAGCACGCACGCGCGCTTCGTGCCGCGCGGCTCCTTCTACTATGTCGAGGACCTGGGCAGCACCAACGGCACGTTCGTCAACGAGAAGCAGGTGAGCGGCGAGGCGCAGCTCAAGCTCGACAGCCGGGTGCGCATCGGCGAGACCGTCTTCCGCTACGAGGAGTGACTCCCCGGTGACTCTCGTCGCCCGTTCCGGTGCCCTTACCGACATCGGCCTGCACCGCAAGACCAACGAGGACACCTTCATCGTGGCCCCGCCCCTGTTCGCGGTCTGCGACGGCATGGGCGGCGCCCAGGCGGGCGAGGTCGCCAGCGGGCTCGCGGCCGAGACGCTGGCCGCCGCCGTCGCCGACGGCCGCCCGCTCCTCGCGGCCGCCGAGGAAGCCAACGCCGCCGTCTTCCGGCGCGCCACCGGCGACAGCGACCACACGGGCATGGGCACCACGCTCACGGCCGTCGTGCTCGGCGGCGACGTCGGCCGCTTCGTGCACATCGGCGACAGCCGCGCCTATCTGCTGCGCGGCGACGTGCTGGAACAGCTCAGCGACGATCATTCGCTGGTCGGCGAGATGCTGCGCGACGGGCGCCTCACCGAGGAAGAGGCGGCCTCGCACCCGCACCGCAGCATCCTCAGTCGTGCCCTGGGCACTGAGGCGCTGGCGCGCATCGACGAGTTCGAGGTCGACCTGCGCGCCGGCGACGTGCTGCTGCTCTGCAGCGACGGGCTCAGTGGGGTGGTTCGCGCCGAGGTCATCAAGAAGATGCTCGGGCGCGCCGATCCCGGCGACGCGGCCGCCAGGCTCATTGCCGAGGCGCGCAAGAACGGCGGCCCCGACAACATCACCGCCGTGGTCCTGCGTCTCGACGAGTCGTTGCCCGGCGACGAGGAGGTCACGCTCGTGGTCCCGGCCGGCTTGGCCGCGACGGTGGTGCTTGCGGCGCCCGTCGCCGCCGAGGCGGAGACCGCCGCGGGAGAGAGCGGAGCGCAGCAAGCGGACGCAGCAGATGGTGCCGACGGCGGCGGCGAAGCACACGTCACGCCGCCGGCGCCGGAGCCCGCGGTGGGTGTGCCGCCGGCGCCCGAGCCCGCGGAGGCTGTGCCGCCGGCGCCCGAGCCCGCGGACGCCGTGCCGCCGGCGCCCGAGCCCGCGGACGCCGTGCCGCCCGCGTCCGCCGCGCCGCCGCGCGGCGCGAAGCGCGGCCTCGGCTGCCTTGCCGTCGTCCTCGCGCTTCTCTTCGTGATCGCCGGCGCCGGCGTCCTCACGGTCAGCACCGTCTTCTACGTGGGCGTCGACGAGGGCCGCCTGGCCGTCTACAGCGGCGTGCCGGCGGCGCTCGGTCCGCTGCAGCTGCACGCCGTCTACCGGCGCAGCTCGCTCCCCTACGAGTCGCTCGGCCCTGTCGAGCGCCGCCTCGTCGACGAGCAAAGCCTGCACACGAAGGGCGGCGTCATGACCCTCTCCCAGACCTTGGGGATGTGGCCGTGAGCCGGCGCAATGTCGAGCTGCTCTTTCTCGTGATCGCCGGCGCCGTGAGCACCATGGCGTACGTGTCCGTGTACGCGGGCCGCTTTCGCGAGATCAATCGCGTCTCCATCATCTACGGCCTTGTTTTCGTGGGCATCTTCTTCCTGCTTCACCTGCTGGTGCGCTTCGCGCTCCCGCAGGCCGACCCGTTCTTGCTGCCCATCACCGCCCTGCTGGCCGCCATCGGGCTCACCGAGATCTTTCGCATCCGCCCGGCTCTGGCGCTCACCCAGGGCCAATGGCTGCTGGTCGGTGCAGGTCTGTTCGTGCTCACCGTGCTCTTCGTGCGCGATCACATGAAGCTCGATCGCTATCGCTACATCATGGGGGCCATCGGCCTGGCGCTGCTGGTTGCGACCATCGTGCTGGGCACGACGGTCAACGGCTCCAAGCTCTGGATCCACGCCTTCGGCTTTTCGATCCAGCCCTCCGAGTTCGCCAAGCTCGCGATCGTCATCTTCCTGGCCGGCTATCTCGACGACAAGAAGGTGCTGCTCTCGGTGCCCACGCACCACGTCCTCGGCGTTCCCCTGCCGGCGGCCAAGTACTTCGGCCCGCTGCTCGTCATGTGGGCGCTGTCGCTCGCCATGCTCATCTTCATGAAGGACTTCGGCATGGCGCTGCTCTTCATGTCGATCTTCGTGGCGCTCATGTACATGGCCACGACGCGCATCGTGTACGTCGTGCTCGGCGGCGGCCTCTTTGCCGCCGCCGCCGCCATCGCGGTGGCGGTCGTGCCGCACGTCCACGACCGCTTCACGACCTGGCTCGACCCCTGGCCGCACGCCGCCACGAGCGGCTACCAGCTTCTGCAGTCCCTGTTCACCATCGCCGACGGCGGCATCGTCGGCGCCGGGTTCGGCCGCGGCTTCCTCCTGTACGCCAACCGCCAGCCTGTGGTTCCCGACCTGCAGACCGACTTCATCTTCTCCGCGGTCGCCAACGAGATCGGCCTGCTCGGCGCGGCCGCCGTGATCCTCCTCTTCGTGCTCTTCATGTGGCGCGGCTTCCGCATCGCCGTGTGGGCGCCGGACGGCTTCTCCAAGCTGCTGGCCGCGGGCCTCGCTTTCGCCTTCGGCCTGCAGACCTTCATCATCATCGGCGGCGTCACGCGGCTGATCCCGCTGACCGGCATCACGCTGCCGTTCGTGAGCTACGGCGGCAGCTCCATCACCGCCAATCTCGTGCTCGTGGCACTTCTCCTCATGGTCTCTCATCGCACCAACGTGGTGCGCGAAGGCACCGACCTCGAGCGCCGTCGCCTGGCGGCGCGAGGGTAGGGGACGGCGATGAACAGGGCCATCTCCCGCATCTTCATCGTCGGCGTCATCCTTTTCGTCGCGCTGCTCGTCAACCTCACGTGGATCATGGCCGGCCGGGCGCAGTGGTTCGCCGACCGCCCCGAGAACAAGCGCGGCATCGCCAAGGAGATGAGGATCAAGCGCGGCGACATCCTGGGCTTCGACGGCTCCACTATCGCCGGCTCGGTGCGGCGCTCGGGCTACTACTACCGCGACTACCCGCAGGGCACCCTGGCGCCGCAGCTCGTCGGCTACGACAGCGTGCGCTACGGGCGCAGCGGCATCGAGGATGAGCTCAACGACCAGCTCACGGGCCAATCCACGGACCTCGGCGTGCAGAGCTGGATCGACCGGCTCCTGGGACGCAAACCGAAGGGCGCCAGCGTCCAGCTCACCCTGGTCCCGGCCGTACAGAAGGAGGCCCAGAAGGCGCTCGCCGGCCAGAAGGGCGCCATCGTGATGCTCGATCCAAAGACGGGCGCTCTCATCGCCTCGGCCTCGGCGCCGACCTACGACCCCGCCAACCTCGAGGACGACTGGGCGCGGCTGAGCAACGATCCGGGGGCGCCCCTGCTCGACCGGCCGACGCAGGGTCTCTACCCGCCGGGCTCGGCCTTCAAGGTGGTCACGGCCACCTCCGGTCTCGACTACGGCAAGGTCACGCCGGACACGAAGTTCATCGACACCGGCACCTACGTCGTTTTCGGCGGCAAGGTCACCAACTACGGGGGAGCGGTGTTCGGCCCCAACGACTTCACCACGGCCCTGACGTACTCCATCAACACCACGTTCGCCAAGGTCGGCAACCTGCTGGGACGCAAGCGCCTGGTGTCGTCAATGCAGCGCTTCGGCTTCTACCAGACCCCGCCGCTGCCGCTGCCCCAGGGCGGGATCGTGCCCAGCGGTCGCTACGGCAAGACAGGCCTCCTCTCGCCGGACGCCTTCATGGACCCGCTGGCCGTGGCCTGGGCGGCGTGCGGGCAGGAGCAAGTCCTGTCGACGCCCCTGCAGATGGCGCTGGTCGCCGCGGGCGTCGCCAACGGCGGCCGCGTCATGAAGCCGTACTACACCCAGCAAATCGTGGCGGCGTCGGGCGGCGTGGTCCAGAAGGCGCAGCCGCAGCAGTGGCTGGTGGCCATGAAGGCCGCCACGGCCGCGCAGCTCAACACCATGATGCAGCGCGTCGTCAACGCCGGCACAGGCACGGCCGCGGCGCTCGAAGGCATCCAGGTCGCCGGCAAGACCGGCACCGCCGAGCGCGGCGACGGCACCAACCTGGCCTGGTTCATCGCTTTTGCGCCGGCGGAAGATCCTCAGGTGGCCATTGCGGTCGTCATCGAAGACACGCAGTCGACCGGCGGCGAGGCGGCGGCGCCGATCGCCGCCGCCGTGATCAAGACGGCTCTGGCGCAGCCTTCCCTGCCCTGACGGGGCAGGGACCCGGCGCCGGGAACCGTATCTGTCAGCGACAGAGTGAGGTAACGAGACGTGAGCGACGTGTTCCAGCCAGAACAGGTGCTGAGCGGCCGCTACCGCGTGCTGCGCAAGATCGGCGGCGGCGGCATGGCCGACGTCTATCTCTGCGAAGACCTCACGCTGGGCCGCCGCGTGGCGCTCAAGGTGCTGCTGCAGCGATTCCTCGGCGATCCCAACTTCGTCGAGCGCTTCCGCCGCGAGGCCAAGGCCGCCGCCGGTCTGAACCAGGCGAACCTCGTCAGCATCTACGACTGGGGCGAGGTCGACGGCACGTACTTCATCGTCATGGAGTACGTGGAGGGCGAGACGCTCAAGGACCTGGTGCGCCGTCAGGGCCGCCTCGGCGGTAGTGAGGCCGTGCGCATCTCGCTGCAGCTTTTGGCGGCCCTCGAGTTCGCGCATCGCACGGGCATCGTGCATCGCGACATCAAACCGCAGAACGTGATGCTCGACCGCGACGGCAACGTCAAGGTCATGGATTTCGGCATCGCCCGCGCCGCCGACTCCGGCATGACCGAGGCCGGCTCCATCCTCGGTACGGCCCAATACCTGGCTCCCGAACAGGCCAGAGGTCAGCGCGTCGACGAGCGCTCCGATCTGTACTCCGTCGGCATTGTCCTTTACGAGATGCTCACCGGCACGGTACCGTTCAAGGGCGACAGCGCCGTCACCGTCGCTCTCAAACACGTCAACGAGATGGCCGCCGAACCGGCGCAGCTCGTCCCGGGCATGCCCTACGCGCTCAACCAGATCGTCCTCAAGGCCATCGCCAAGGACCCCGAGCAGCGCTACCAGAGCGCCGAGCAATTCGCCCGCGATCTGCGCTCCGCGCAGATTGGCGGCCCTGTGGCCGCGGCCGCCTTCGACTCCGGCGCCGAGGCCACCCGGCTGATGGGCGCCAGTGGGGGAGTCTCTGCCGGCGGCACCTCGGTGATGACGGGCGGCCCTCTCGCCGAGACCACGGGCGACCGTGGCCGCAGGCGCCGCCGCTGGCCGTGGATCCTCGTGATCGTCCTTCTCCTGCTCGTGATCGCCGCTGCCGCCTACGGGCTGGTGCGGGCCATGGGCACAAGCAGCGCCACGGTGCCCACGCTGGTCGGCCAGACCAAGGCGGCGGCGCTCACCAAACTGGAAGAGGCCGGCTTCAAGGCCGGCAGCGTCCAGGACGAGTACTCCGACAAGTACGCTGCCGGCGTCGTCAGCCGTCAGACGCCGGCGGGCGGCACCAAGCTGCGCAAGGGCGAGCCGGTCGATGTCTGGGTGAGCAAGGGCACCTCGACCGTCACGTTGCAGGACTTCAAGGGCTTGTCACCTCAGGCGGTGCAGGACTGGCTCACCAAGAACGGTCTTAGCGGCCTCGAGAAGTCCGGCAAGTCCGCAGCGGTCTCGGCCGGCAAGGTGTTCAAGCAGGACCCGCCGGCCGACGCCCAGGTCAAGCGCGGCGACACGATCACCTACTGGGTGAGCAGCGGCAAGCCGCAAGCGACCGTCCCCAATCTCGCAAACCTGACGCAGGCAGCGGCGCAGACGGCTCTGAGCGCCGCTGGTCTGCTGCTCGGTACGGTCACGCCCGAGCCGAGCACCACGGTGCCCAGCGGCCAGGTCATCCGCCAGGATCCCGTCGCCGGCGTCGCCGTAGCCAAAGGATCTGCCGTCAACATCGTCGTGTCGGGCGGTTCCCCGTCCCCGTCTCCGTCGCCGTCGCCAAGCCCCACGGCGTCCCTGGTGACCATCCCCAACGTGTACGGCATGGATTCCACGACGGCCACCGACCAGCTCAACGCGGCCGGGTTCGGCGTCAAGATGCGGCAAAAGCCCGGCACCGGCCAGCCTCCGGGTACGGTGGTCAGGATGGTGCCGGACGCCGGCGTTGCGGTGGCCAGCGGATCCACCGTGCTTCTGGTGATCGCCGAGTAGGCGGGCGGCGCCGCCGGGCGGGGTCGAGAGGCCTGTCTCACCCGCCTATTTCGCGAAGCCGAACACGTAGACCAGGTAGGCGAAGTACACCGAGCCGGCGCCGCCCAGCGACCACCACGTGAGCCCGTGCCTTACGCGCAACGTGACGTAGAAGACCGTGCCGCTGAGCAGCGCGAGCAGACCGCTCACCAGCCCGGTGGTGTTGAGCTGCCAGGTCGTGAAGATCAAGCCGACCGACACCGGGAAAGTGGCCTGGAACACCATCGCTCCGGTGATGTTGCCGAGCGCCAGGGTGTCCTTGCGGCGGCGGATCCAGAGCACGGAGTTGAACTTCTCCGGCAGCTCGGTGGCGATCGGCGTGATGAGCAGAGACACGATAAGAGGAGCCGCGCCCAAGGTCTCGCTGAGGACCTGGACCTCTTTGACGAAGATCTCCGCGCCGAGCACGATGCCGAGCAGGGCCACTCCGATCTGCGCGAAAATGCGGTAGCGGTGCGGCATCACCGGGTGCCGGTGGAAGTACAGAGGCTTCGTGTCTCCCTCGAGGTCGCCCTCAGCGCGCATCGTCTCCCAGACGTAGTAGCCGTAGAAGACGACGAGTGCGGCGGAGAGCACGTAGTGCAGCGCGCGCACGTGGATCAGGCCGGCGCCCATGGCCAGTGAGTAGGCGATGAGGAAGTGGCTGAGGTCGCGGCGCATGACCTTCTCGTTGGCGGTGACCGCGAGCTCGCGGCGGCCTTGCCACGTGAAGATGACGACTGCCGCCGCCGTGACGACCATCGTCAGGCTGGCGAGCATGAACGGCGCCCCCAGGATGGCGCCGACGCCGACGTCGTCGGCGGCCTGCCCTCCGGTGAACACGATGGCGATGATCGGCACGAGGGTCTCGGGAAGCGCCGTGCCCACGGCCGCGAGGACGCTGCCCACGGCACCCTCGCCGAGCTCGTAGCGCCGCCCGAACCATTCGACGCCGTTGGTGAACAGCTCGGCCGAGGCGAGGATGACGGCGAGCGCGATCAGCAGCAGGAGGACGGCCATTGCGGCGGCAAGGATAGCAGAAGGGGCGGGCCGCAGGCCGCGCAGCGCCTGCTCCGAGCGGACGCCGGGACGTTGTGGGCACGGAGCCCCGTTCCGGCATTGACGCGCGGCGCCCGGCCCGGATATCCTCGCCGCGTCCCGCGGGGGTCCCCGCCGGCGAAAGGATGTGACTCTTCTCCGTGGACGACGACCGGGGTTCACTGGCCCTCTCCGAGCTCGAAGACATGACTGTGGTCGATGCTTCCGGCGCGCAGATCGGCGAGCTGCTCGACGTGGTCGCCCTCTGCGCCTCCGAGACCGCCGTGGTCACCGGCTTCTTCGTCGAGCGCGACGACGAGAAGTACCGCGCCTCCTGGGCACAGGTCGCCGTCGTCGACGTCGACGGCGAGAAGCTCCGCCTCTCGTGCCTCGCCGCCGACCTCGAGCCCGCCTCGATCCGCGGCGACGAGCTCGCCCTCGTCGAGGCCGTGCTCGACAACCAGGTGCTCGATATGCGGCGCCGCGTGTTCGTGCGCGTGCAGGACGTGCTGCTCCAGCCTCGCGACGGCGACCTCGTGGTGGAAGGTGTGGACGCGAGCTCCGGCGCCCTGGCGCGACGCTTCGGTCTGGGCTTCCTCTCACGCCGCCTGCCGCGGCGTCACGGCGACTTCGTGCCCTGGGCGGACGTCAATCTCATCGCGCTGCGGCTCTCGCAGCTCAACTTCGTCGAAGCGTTTGCCGAGCTCGCCGAGCTGCACCCGGCCGACATCGCCGACGTGATCAGCCAGGTGGGCCCGCGCGAGCGCGCGGCCGTGCTGGCCGCGCTCAACACGGGCCTCGCTGCCGACACTCTCCAGGAGATGGAGGAGGGGCTGCGCACGGCTGCGCTGCAAGACATGCCGCTCGAACGCGCCGTGGCGGTGCTCGAGCAGATCGAGGCCGATGAAGCCGCCGACATCCTCAGCGACCTCCCCGACGAACTTTCCCAGCAGCTCCTCGCGCGTCTCCCCGACGAGCGCGAAGAAGATCTGCGCGAGCTCGCCAGCCATCCCGAGCACACGGCCGGGTCGCTCATGACCACGGACTTCGTGGCGCTGCCGGTGGGCTTCACGGCTGGGGCGGCTCTGGCATGGATCCGTACGGAGCGGCCCGAGCAGCACGCCATGACCTATCTGTACTTCACTCAGGAGGACGGGCGGCTGGTCGGCGTCGCGAGCCTCAGGGACCTGGTGCTCGCCGAGCCCGAGCGGCCCGTCGCCGACCTCATGGAGGACGACCTCGTCGACATCGCCGCCGACGTCGACGAAGAGGAGGTCGGCCGCATCATGACCAAGTACGACCTCCTCGCCATACCTGTCGTCGACGAGGAGCGGCGGCTCGTCGGCATCGTCACGCTCGACGATGCCCTTGACGCGGTGCTGCCGGACGACTGGAAGCAGCGGCTGCCGCGCCTCTTCCGTTAGGGCGGCCGCGGCGTTCCGCCGCCGGCGCTCGCGGGCGCGCCTGCGCCGCCGCTTCAGACCGGCTGCGCCGCCGCCGGCGCCTCCACTCTCTTCCAGGCGACGCTGTGGCGCGGCGCTTCGACCAGTGTGGCGAGGTCGAGGCGGAAACGGGCGATCTCGCCTTTGGACTGGACCCTGCGAAAGCCGCCGCCTTCGAGAATCTCGGGGTGGAACAGGTTGAGCTCGCGGATGTAGCCGCGGAACGGGTCTGCGGGGCGCGCACGGCTGAGGCCGAAGGCCTCGAGCGCCGCGACGCGGCGATGCTTGAGCGATGCCTCGATCTCCTGAAGGAGGAACTGGAAGCCGCGCAGGTACTCCTCATCGTAGAAGTACGAACAGGTGAGAACGTAGGCGTCGGGTGACGGGGGGCCGGCCGGCAGGCAGCGCACCCGCGGCAGCAGGCGTGCGGCGGCGGCATGCATCCAGCCGACCACCGCATCGCCCTCGAGCAGGGCGCGGCCGAAAAAGCCGGCCTCGGCTTCGGCCTCCTGCTCCCAGGCTAGGCGAAGATCGGGGGCCGCAGTCGCGGCGGGTAGCGTTTGCCACCAGACGCAGGCCTGGCAGGCCGGCGCCAGCAGGTCGCGGGTGCCTGCGCTGAGGTCGATCGCCCTCACTCGTCGGCGGCCGCCGCGACGTCGTCCACGTGCACTTCGACGTGCGTGATCGGCGTGCCCGTGGTGCGTTCGAGGGAGGTCGCGCCGGCGCGGGCGACGGCCTCGCAGACGGCCGGGATGTCGCTGCCCGGGTCGACGATGAGGTGCACCTCGAGCACCGGCCCGGCCTCGTCCTCCGCGAGGCGCACCGGGCCGCGGCGCTCGATGTGGACGCGCTCGCCCAAGGTTTGCAGGGGGTTGCGATGGAGGTCCGCCACGCCGGGGATGCCTTTGATCGCGTCCCATACGGTGCTGGTGATGACTTCGGCCGAGAAGCTGGGCCCGGGTCGTTCGCGCACGCCGCCCCTTCCGTCGCTGGTGGCGCGAGTATACCGTCCGCGCGAGGCGCGCGGGGAGCTCGGACCCGCCGCTGTTTGCCACTGTGCGAGGCGCTCCCCTATACTCCTTGCGCACGAGCGGGGCCCGGCCCTCTGTCCCGGCGCGCCCGAGCGACGATCGAGGCGGTCATCACGAGCGAGAACATCACCATCTACCGAGCGGACTGGGTGCTGCCTGTGGCGGCGCCGGTGCTCGCCGACGGCGGGCTCGCCGTGAGCGGCGAGCGCATCGTCGGCGTGGGCTTGGCGGCCGACCTCACAACAGCCTATCCAGACGCTCAGGTGATCGATCTCGGCCGCTCCGTGGTCATGCCCGGGTTCGTCAACTGTCACAGTCATGTCGAATACACGTCGTTCCGCGGCATCCTCGACGACTCCGAGTTCGGCGACTGGATCATCAGCCTCGTCGATGTCAAGGCCGCGCTGACCCCCGAGGAGTACCTGGCAAGCGCGAAGCTCGGCGTCCTCGAGGCGATCTCGTCGGGTATCACCACCATCGCCGACACGAGCTACGGCGCCGTCACGCTCGCGGCGGCCGCCGAGGCCGGCCTGCGCGGCCGTCTCTATCTGGAGGTCTTCGGGGTCGACGACAAGCGGCTCGACGAGACCATGGCGGACGTCGAGCGGCGTCTCGCCGAGGCGCAAGCCGCCGCGCCGCCGCGCTTCGACGTCGGACTCGCGCCCCACGCCCCCTACACCGTCTCGAGCCGCCTCTATCAAGCCATCTCGGAGCTGGCCCGCGAACGCGGCCTCAAGGTCATGAGCCACGTCGCCGAGAGCAAAGAGGAGCTCACCTACATCCGCTCCGGATCCGGAAAGTTCGCGCATGACTACCGCGAGAAGATGGGCTGGGAGCGGATGCTCGTGCAGCCCTTCGGCGTGAGCCCCATCAAGTATCTGCAGCAGTGGAACGTCTTCGACGCGGATTTCCTCGCCGTGCACTGCGTGCAGGTGAGCCGCGACGACATCCGCATCCTCAAGGCCAAAGATGTCGCCGTCGCTCACTGCCCCAAGGGCAACGCCAAGCTGGGCTGCGGCGTCATGCCCCTGGCCGATCTGCTGCACGAGGGCGTGCGCGTCGGCCTGGGCACCGACAGTCCGGCCTCCAGCAACATCATGGATATGTTCGACGAGATGCGCACGATGCTCTTCCTGCACCGCGCCGTCGAGCGCGACGTCACGGTGCTCGACGCGACGAAGTGCGTGCGCATCGCCACTCTGGGCGGCGCTGAGGCGCTCGGCATGCAGGACGACATAGGCAGCCTCGAGGCGGGCAAGTTCGCCGATTTCATCGCCGTCGACGTGTCCCGGTCGCATTTCGCGCCCGTTGACGAGCCGTATTCGGCGCTCGTCTATGGTGCCAATCAGGACGACGTGCTGCTCACGGTCGTCGGCGGCGACACGCTGTTCCACGAGCGCGGCTACACGGGCCTCGACGCGGAGGCCATTCGGCGCGCCGCGGTCGGAGTACGCGAGAAGCTGCGCGACCGCGTGCGCGCCGGAGGCGTCCAGGTGGGCGCTGCCGAATCAGGCTGGTGGCACACTGCCGCCGCTCCAGGAGAGGAGACCCCCTAAGTGCTGCTCGACCGCCAACGTGTGAAGTTCTGGCAGAAGTGGGTGTTCGGGTTCATGGCCCTCATCATGGCCGGGTTCCTGGTCATGATCCCGCTGAGCAAAGAAACGGGCTGCGGCGGCACCACGTCCGCCACCAAGCAGCTCGACAAAGAGATCGCCAAGTACCAGGCGGCCGTTCAGGCCGATCCCAAGAGCGTCGAGGCCTGGCGGAGCCTCGCCGAGAACTACGTGCTGCGCGCCAACTCGCAGGCGCAGGACTCTGCTGCCCAGCAGGCCGACTATCGCACCGCCGCGCAAAACTACCAGCGTGCCGTCAAGCTGCTCAGCAAGCAGAAGGGCTCCGCCGCCAGGCAGCTCCGCCTCGACACGCTCCAGCAGCTCGCGAGCGTCTATCTGTTCTTGAAGGACTACAAGTCGGCGACCAGTGTCTACGGGCAGATCACGGCGCTCAAGCCGCAAGACGCGCAGTCGTTCTTCGACATGGCGAGCGTGGCCATCAACGCCGGCGACACCAGCACGGCGCTGCTGGCTTTTACCAGGTTCCTCGAGCTCGACCCGAATTCGCCCGACGCGCAGTCGGTCAAGGACTGGATCGCCGCCAACTCGGGCACGTCCTCCCCCACGCCCTCGCCTTCGGCCTCCCCCACGCCCACGCCGTCTTCCACTACGGGGAGCGCGCCGTGAGCGACCTGTTCAGCGTCTCAGGCGAGCGCGCCGGCGACGGGCTCGGGGTCGTCACTCTCTCCGGCGAAGTCGACATCTACACGGCGCCTCAGTTCAAGCAGTGCATGCTCGAGCTTCTCGACGGGGGCGTCGACAGGATGATCGTCGACCTGAGCGGCGTCACGTTTATCGACTCCACGGCGCTGGGCGTGCTCATCGGTGGCGTGCGCCGCGTGAACAGCGCCGGCGGGGCCATGGCCCTGATCGTCACCAGCCGTGCCGTGGCGCGGGTTCTCTCGATCACCGGTCTGGACCACGTCTTCACGATCCACGCCACCCGCGAGGCCGCGGTCGAGTCGCTGGCCTGACGGCGCGGCCATTGTCATCTCGACACCGCGGTCCGCGCGGTGGTATTAACTCCCATCGTACGGGGCTGCCCGGTCATGTCGTCTGAGGTAGGCCCGTGAGGCTCATTGTCACCGAGAAAGATTCCGCCGCTCGCAAGATCGCCGACATCCTCGGCGGCAAGGTCACGGTCAAGGAGCACGGCCGCGGGCGCCAGAAGGTCAGGTCATATCACTTCGGCTACCGGGACGACAACGCCGTCGCCATCGGCCTGCGCGGCCACGTCATGGAGACCGTGTTTCCCAACACCTACCGGCGCTGGAGCCTTAAGTACCTGGGCGACATGATCGAGACACCAGACCTTGCCTGGGTGGTCGACGGCGGCGCCGCCGGCACGCTCGCGGCGCTGCGCAGCGTGGCAAAAGGTGCCACCGAGGTCGTCATCGCCACCGACTTCGACCGTGAGGGCGAGCTCATCGGCCACGAGGCGCTCGAGATCCTCCGCGGCGACGCGCTCCGGCGCCACCCGCACGACAAGCCCGAGAAGAAGAAGAAGGCCGGCGCCGCCGGCCGCGGCAAGGCCGCGGTCGCCCCTCCGGCCGAGCCGCCGGCCGACAACGGCGACCCTCACGTCAAGGCCATGCTGCCGGCCGCCGCCGTCGACCGTCACATCCGCGTGCGCTACTCGGCGCTCACCCGCGAAGAGGTCGAGGCGGCCTTCGCGAAGCCGTCCACCGTCGATTTCAATCTCGCCGAAGCGGCGCACTCGCGCCAGGACATCGACCTCATCTGGGGGGCCGTGCTGACGCGCTTCATGTCGCTGGCTTCCTACCGCTACGGCTCCGACTATCTTTCCGTCGGCCGCGTGCAATCGCCCACGCTGCGCCTGGTCGTCGACCGCGAGCTCGAGCGACGCGCTTTCGTGCCGGTTCCGTACTGGGAGATCAAGGCCACGCTGACGCACGGTGACGACACCATCGAGGTGGCGCACGCCAAAGGCCGCTTCGATTCGCTCGAGGCCATGGAGACGGCCTTCGCGCGCGCCCAGGCAGACACCGCCGAGGTCACCGCCTACAAGGCGGAACCGCGCAAGGACGCGCCGCCGGCGCCGTTTAACACCACGGCGCTCATGAGCGCCGCCTCGGGCAGCGGCGTGTCGCCGGCGCGCGCCATGCGCGCCGCCGAATCGCTGTACCTCGACGGCCTCATCAGCTATCCGCGCACCGACAACACCGTGTATCCGCCGTCGCTCGACCTGCGCGGCAGCCTCGAGGCTCTGGCCGGCTGGCAGCCGGTGGCCGCCACCGCGGCGCGCCTGGCCAAGCAGGGCAAGTACACGCCCACCAAGGGCAAGAAGCGCACCACCGACCACCCGCCTATCTACCCTGTGGGCGTGCCCCGCAAGGAGCTCAGCGGCGACCAGGCCAAGGTCTTCGACCTCGTTGCGCGCCGCTTTCTGGCGACGCTGCTCCCGGCTGCGGTCATCGAGGGCCAGCGCGTCGACGTGCGCCTCGGCAAGGAGCCGTTCCTGGCGCGCGGCAGCCGCGTGGCCGCGCTGGGCTACCTCGAGGTCTACGAGAAGTACGCCGCCAAGCGCGAGCGGCCGCTGCCGGCGCTGCAGCCCGGCGACATTCTCCGCGTGGATGAGCTGCGCAATGAGAGCAAAGAGACGCAGCCTCCGTCGCGCTACGGTCAGGGTGCGCTCATCGTGAAGATGGAGGATCTCGGCCTCGGCACCAAGGCCACGCGCGCCGACATCATCCAGCACCTCTACGACCGCAACTACGTGCGCGACAACCCCGTCGAGCCCACCGAGCTCGGCGTCGCCCTGATCACGGCCTTCGACGCCGCCATGAAGCAGGCGCCCGTCGACATCTCGTCGTGGCAGATGACGGCCAAGCTCGACGACCAGATGGATCGCATCAGCGAGGGTGAGCTGCGTCGCGACGAGGTCGTGGCCGAGAGCCAGGTCATGCTCGAGCAGGCCTGGAAGCTCCTCGACGGCCATGTCGCCGACATCCGCGAACGCATCAAGAGCGGTGTGCGCGAGGATCTCACGCTGGGCGAGTGCAAGAACTGCGGCGGCCAGCTCCGCGTGCTTCGCGGCAAGACCGGCAAGCGTTTCGCCGCCTGCGTCGGCAAGGAGGGCGACGAGCCGCAGCCGGCCGCCGAAGGCGAGCGCCCGCGGCGCGGCTGCGGCCAGACCTTCCCGCTGCCGCAGCGCGGCACCATCACTCCCACCGGCAAGACCTGCGGTGAGTGCGGCTGGCCCGAGATCAAGGTCGTGGGCGCCGGCGGCCGCGGGCGCCCCTGGGTGCTCTGCGTCGACATCGACTGCCCGAGCAAAGAGAAGTATCGCGCGCGCGCCGCCGCCAAGAAGAAGGACGCCTGAGCGCGAGCGAATCCCCAGGCGCGCGACGACGGAGACCGGCGTGAGCGCACGGAGCGGCGTCCTCATCACGCTCGAGGGCTGCGACGGCTGCGGCAAGAGCACGCAGGCGGCGCTGCTCTGCGCGCGCCTCGCCGCCGGCGGGCTGCCCGTCGGCCCTTCGTCGGCCCCGGGCACGGTGATCCGCGAACCGGGCGGCACCGCCGCCGGCGAGGCGATCCGCGATGTTCTTCTTCACGGCCTCCAGGCGCCGGCGCCCTGGACCGAGGCCCTGCTGTACGCGGCGGCGCGCGCCGAGCTCGTCGAGCGCGTGCTGCTCCCCGGGCTCGGCGCCGGCCGGGTCCTCGTCCTCGACCGCTTCATCGACTCGTCGCTCGCCTATCAGGGCTTCGCCCGCGGCCTCGGCATCGACGCCGTGCTGGGCGTCAACGAGCCGGGCCTGCGCGGCCTGCTGCCCGATCTCACGATCGTCCTCGACGTCGATCCGCTCGTCGGGCTGGGGCGCGCCGGCGGCACACCCGACCGCATCGAGGCCGAGGGCCTCGATCTGCAGCAGAGGGTCGCGGCCGGCTTCGCCGTGCTGGCGCGGCGCTTCCCGGAGCGGGTGCGTCTCATCGACGGCTTCCGCGACATCGATCTGGTCGCCGCCTCTGTGGAGGCCGCGGCGCTCCAGGCCGTCGCCGACGCCGGCGCGCGGCCCGGAGGCTGAGGGCGCTCCGTGTTCGATGAGGTCCCCGGCCAGGAGAAGGTCAAAGAGATGTTCGCGCGCGCCCTGCGCGAGCGCACGCTCAGTCACGCCTACCTGCTGAGCGGCCCAGAAGGTCTGGCCAAGACGGCCTTCGCACGAGAGCTCGGGGCCGCGCTGGTCACGTCGTGCGGGGGGTGCGGCGCCTGCGCGGAGTGCGAGCGGGCGCGGCGCGGCCTGCATCCTGATCTCCACGTGATGGAGCGTGAGGGTGACGTGATCCGCGTGGAGCAGGTCGACCCGCTGATCGCCGACCTCAGTCTCAAGCCCTTCGCCGCCGGCCGCCGCGTCTGGATCATCCCCGAGGTCGAGCATCTGCATCCGGCGGCGGCCAACAAGCTGCTCAAGAGCATCGAAGAGCCGCCGGACTACGTGTACTTCCTGCTGGTCAGCGACCGCCTGGAGCGCGTTCTGCCGACGATCGTCTCGCGTTGTCAGCAGGTCGAGTTTCGCCCCGTGAGCGACGCCGTCGTCGCCGCGTATCTGCGCGAGCGGCACGGCCTCGATGGCCTCGAGGCCGAAGCGCTCGCGCGCCTCTCGACGGGCTCGGTAGAGCGCGCCGCGCGGCTGGCTGGCGATGCGCGCGGCGCCGGCCGCCGGGCCGAGTACCTGCGGCACGCCGCGCGCGCCGCCGGCCTCGCGCGCGGCGACTCCGAGGGCGATCCGCCGGCGGCCTTCATCGGCGTCCTCGAGCGACATCAGGCGGAGATCGCGAAGCTGCTCGAAGCCGACCGCGACGAGCAGCTCGCGATGCTCGCCCGGCAGTTCCAGGACAAGCGCGATCTTAAGTGGCAGCAGGACCGCGCCACGGCGCGCGCCAAGCGCGAAGAGGCGCGTCTGCGGCGCCTCGCCGCGCAGGACGCCGTCGACCTCCTGGGCGCCTGGGTGCGCGACCTCTGGGTGGTCGCCTGTGGGGCATCCGATGTACTCTGGAACCGCGACCGCGCCGGCGATCTCGCCGTGGCGGCCGTGGCGACGCCAGAATACTACGCGCGTCTGATGGCCGTCGTGGCCCGAACGCGCAAGGATCTGTATCTCAACATCGATCAGAAGCTCGCGCTGCAAGCGCTGTTCGCGCGCTTCGAGGAGGTCGCAGACAGTGCCTAGGATCGCCAGCGTCGTGTTTCGCGGCGGCGGCAAGGTATACCAGTTCGACGCCGGCTCGCTCGAGGTCGTGCCCGGCGACCGCGTGGTCGTCGACACCACCCGGGGCGCCGATTTCGGGCGGCTCGTCAAGGGCCCCGACGAGGTGCCGCCCGAGCAGACACCGCGCGGCCTCAAGCGGATCCTTCGCAAGGCCACGCAGGGCGACCTCGACGCCGTCGCGTCCCACCGCGACGGCGAGCTCGAGGCCAAGCGCGTCTGCCGGCAGCTCGTCGCGGAGCTCGGTCTCGACATGAAGATCGTCGAATCGCGCCAGGCCTTCGAAGGCGGCAAGGTCATGCTGACCTTCTTCGCCGAGGAGCGCGTCGACTTTCGCGAGCTCGTCGGCAAGCTCAACGATCGCCTCAAGCGGCGCGTCGAGCTCAAGCAGGTCAGCGCCCGCGATGAATCGCGCATCGTCGGCGGCTACGGCCCCTGCGGCCGCAGCCTCTGCTGCGCGACCTTCGCCGGCGACCAGGAGCCCGTGTCCATCCGCATGGCCAAAGACCAGAACCTGCCGCTCAACCCCACCAAGATCTCCGGCTGTTGTGGCCGCCTCATGTGCTGTCTCAAGTACGAGCACCAGGTCTACGTGTCTTTTCGCAAGCGCGCGCCCAAGCGCGGGGCGATCATCACGACGCCCGGCGGCGAGGGCAAGGTCGTCGAGCTGCTGGCGCCGCTCGACAGCGTGACCGTGGTCCACGGGGAGGGTCACTCCGTCACGTACAAGCTCGCAGAGCTCGGCAGACCCGCCGACGGGGAGGAATCAAGATGAGCGAGACCCACGCTGTGCTCAACGTCCCGAGCGTCTCCTGCAATCACTGCAAGATGGCGATCGAAGGCGCGGTGGGCGCCCTCGCCGGTGTCCGGTCGGTGGCCGTGGACGTCGGCGCCAAGAGCGTCACCGTCGATTTCGAGTCCGGCGACGTGACCCTGGGGACGATCGAGGCGGCCGTCCAGGAAGAGGGCTACGAGGTCGCCGGCAGCCACGTGTTCGGCTCCTAAGCCGCCACCTGTTCGGCGCCTGCGGCCGGTTTGGCAACGCGGCGGGCGGCTGGTACCATATCGCCTCGCTACCCCGTGGGCCGTTAGCTTAGTTGGTAGAGCAGGGGACTCTTAATCCCAAGGTCGTTGGTTCGAATCCAACACGGCCCACCACGATTCCTCCTTGCCGGCGCGTGCCGTCCGCCGTCTCCCCGCAAGCGCCCGCGCCGTCGCTTTGCGCGCCCGCTCGAGCCTCACAACGCGCCGGGGCTCGGACCCGACGTCGCTGGGTCCGAGCCCCGGTAGGTCTCGCCTCGCCCTGGGTCATGCGGACCCCGGGCGAGGGTGCGAACTCCTCAGTCGTCGCCTCCCCAGATCCCGGCCTTCAGGCCGAGCGGGGAGAACCACAGCGCGAACACGATCACTGTGGCCACGATGGCGATGATCGCTGCGATCACGGTTGCCTCCGGTATCAGAGAGAGGTCACGGGCGCGACCTGGACGGCCTCATGCAGGAAGTAGAACACGAGGCCCATGATCGCGATGATGGCCAGGACGAGGATGGCACCACCCAGATCCCTGCTCGGGGTGCGCTCATCCTTGGGCACCAGCCACCAGGCCATCCACTTGGACAGCAGCCAGATGACGGGCCAGCCCAGAACGCCGACGCTGATGACGTTGCCGATGAAGTTCCCGGCCGGGATCGGGAGCCAGTCGAACAAGGGGTTGAGGAAGAGGATCTCGAGCATGACGATCGGGTACAACCCCAGAAGCACGATGTAGTTGTTCTTCCAGGCCGGCGCCATACCCTCACGCTGCGCTCCGAAGGCGAACCAGTTGCCGAACCCGTTGCGGGCCTCCCGGATGATCGACTTCTCGACGAAGCTCTGGGACTCCGAGATGAGCGCCTTTCGCTCGGGGGACGTGAGCCAGTCGCTCAGATGGTCCGGGGAGTCGAACTTGAGCATCGTGACGAAGTGCTCCTGGAACCCCTCCACCGGCGGCTGCACCTCGCAGCCGAGGTAGCCGGGGAACTTGGACTGGGCGGCGTCCATGCGCTTGTGCCACGCCTGGAAGTCGCTCTCGGCGTGCGGCGCCACCTTGGTCATGATGACCGCCGTGGTCTCGGTCCTCGGTCCCTGTCCGGCGCTGCCCATGAACACGTTGATGGCGTCGTCGCCCACCAGGACCGGCTGGATGCGCTTGAGCATATCGGCGCGCTGCGGAGAGTCCAGCCAGGCGTGCAGCTGCTCCTGCGTCTCGAACCGCTGGACGATCACCCAGTCGACCTGCGTGGGCGGGAACGGCGGGATCACCTCGCCGGAGACGAAGCCGGGGAAGCCGGCGACGAGCGTGCTCATCTCCGCCTGCCACGCGGCGAACTCCGGCTCGTGCTCGGGTGTCACGCAGGTGTTGGTGACGACCGTCGCGTGGGGTGTCTCGGCCATGCCGGTCACCCCGCGTGCGCCAGGGCGAAGGCGTTGTGCTCGCGGACCACAGGCCCCATGTCGACGGTGACGACGACGCCGTTGTCCACGATCACGCGACCGTTGATGACGGTGTACTTGGCCTTCTGCGGGGCGCAGAACAGCGTCGCCGCGACCGGGTCGACAAGGCCACCGGCGTAATCGACCGTGTTGAGGTCGATGCTGAAGAAGTCCGCGCACATGCCGGGGGCCAGGTGCCCGATGTCGTCGCGGCCGAGCACGGAGGCGCCGCCGCGAGTAGCGATCTCCAGCGCCTCGCGAGCGGTCATCCATTCGTCGGCGCGCAGCGGGTCAGACGTGGACAGCACGGACTGCGGGCCCTCCGGCGGCAGCAGGCCCATCTTGAGGCGGGCCAGCAGCATCGCCAGCCGGACCTCGCCGAGCATGTGGTTGCAGTCATTGCTGGCAGAGCCGTCCACGCCGATGCCCACCCTGACGCCGGCATCGCGGTACTTCTTGACTGGGGCGATGCCGGACGCGAGGCGCATGTTGGAGGACGGGCAGTGCGCCACGCCGGTGCCCGTCTGGGCGAACTGGGCGATCTCGACGTCGTTCACGTGGATGGCGTGCGCGTACCAGACGTCGTGTCCCAGCCACCCGACCGAGTCCATGTAGGTGACCGGACGCATCTTGTACATCTCGAGCGTGAACTTCTCCTCGTCGAACGTCTCGCAGAGGTGGGTGTGCAGGCCGACGCCCTGGTGCTTGCGCGCCAGTTCGGCGGATCCCGTCATCAGCTCCGGGGTGACGGAGAACGGCGAGCACGGGCCGAGCGTCACGGTGAGCATCGAGCCGCGCGACGGGTCGTGGTACTGGTTGATCACGCGCTCGGAGTCGATGAGGATCGCCTCCTCGTCCTCCACGCAGCTGTCCGGCGGCAGCCCGCCCTTGGACTTGCCCAAGGACATCGAGCCGCGGCAGGCGCCGAAGCGCACGCCGATCTCCGCGGCGGCGGCGATCTGGTCGTCCACCTTGCAGCCGCTCTGGAAGACGTAGGAGTGGTCGAAGACCGTTGTGCAGCCGCTGGCGGCGAGCTCGGCGAGGCCGACCAGCGTGCTGCACCTCGTCGCCGCCGGCGTGCGCTGCGCCCAGATCTCATAGTGAGCGACAAGCCACGGGAACAGGTTGATGTTCTGCGCCTGCGGCAGATTGCGCGTGAGCGTCTGGTCGAGATGGTGGTGCGTGTTCACCAGGCCCGGCAGGACGACCTGACCGGAGAGCTCGATGACCACGTCCGCGGTCTCGGGCAGCTCCGACGTAGGGCCGACCTGCTCGACGATGCCATCGCGGGCGAAGATCGCCCCGTCCTTGATCTCCCTCCGCTCGTCATCCATCGTGACCAGGACGTCCGCGTGACGCGCCAACAGTGTCCCCATTGCTCGCTCCTCCATGTCCCGCGCAGTCGCGGCCACGGCGGTCGGCGACCTGCGGCTTTGTCATCGGCGTCGCCGCTGGCAGACTTGAGTTTCCCGAGACGGCTTTGACCCGGGGACGGGTCCGCCCCGGCCAGGCCGAGACTGCTCGGCCGAGCTCATATTTGCCCGGCCATCGTTCGCTCTGCTATCGTTCGCTGGATATGGGCCACTGTGACGCACTTCACCGGACGGGAGCCCCGGCACCGTGACCGGCCGCATGAAGCCCTCCGTGGGCCGCCTGCTGGACGACGCCCGCTTCTCATTCGCCCCTCGCGGCGGAGAAGACGTGCTCCGCCAGGGGCTCATCATGCTCGCCATGTATGCCGTGTACGACGTGTCCCGGGCGGTGGTGGTGGGTCGCGAGGCGACGGCCATGGCCAACGGCCTTTTCTTCATGAACCTCGAGAAGGCCCTGGGCATCTTCTGGGAGCCCTGGGTCCAGGGCCGCGTCAGCTCGTTTCCGCCGCTCATGGACTTCCTCGTCTGGTCGTACGGCGCCCTGCACCTGCCGCTCATCATGGGCACCATGGTGTGGATCTTCACGCAACGCCGCAGCCGCTGGGCGCAGTTTCGCAACTGGTTCCTGGCCATGAACTTCATGGCGGTCCTACTGTACTTCCTGCTGCCCACGGCGCCGCCGCGCATGATCTTCACCTCCGGCGTCGCCGACATCAGCTACCTGCAGGGCAAACGGCCGTCCATCTTCGAGAACGGCTTCCTCGCCAATCCGTTCGCTGCCATGCCCAGCCTCCATTTCGCCTATGCGCTGTTCGTGGCGCTCGCCCTGTTCATGCTGGCGCGCCAATCCTGGCTGCGATGGGGCGGCTTTGCCTACCCGGCTCTGGTTCTCCTCGCCATCGTCGCCACCGGCAACCACTTCATCGTCGATGCCGTTGGCAGCGTCCTCGTCGTGCTGGCGGCGTACGTCTTCGCCGCGAGTCTCCAGACGAGCGACGCCACGAGCCCGCGCGCCGTGACGGTGCGCGAGCGCGACGGCTGACGTGGCGAACCTCAAGACCCGGTACACCGACGGAGCACGTCGCGGCTTCTTCAAAGTCGGCGTCGTGCTGGCCCGCCTCGGCCTCACGGCCGACATGCTCACGATCTTCGGTCTGTTGTTGCAGATCGGCATGGTGCCGCTCATCCTCACCGGGCACTTCACGTGGGCGGTGCTCGTGGGCGTCATCGCGGGGTTCTGCGACGCGCTCGACGGCGCCGTGGCTCGCGCCGGCGTGGGCCCGACGAAGGCGGGAGCGTTTCTCGATTCCACGACCGACCGGATCTCCGAGCTCCTCGCTTCGGCGGCGCTGGTCATCTACTTCGCGCGCCTGAACGAGTGGTGGCCGACTGTCGCCGTCCTCGTGTTCATGGGCGCGTCCCAGATGGTCTCGTATACGCGCGCCCGCGCCGAGGCCCTCGGCGTGGAGTGCACGGTGGGGTTCATGTCGCGCCCGGAGCGCCTCGTCGGGCTCGGCCTCGGGTTTCTGTTCTACGGCTGGTCTCCGGGCGGCACGAGCTTCCTCGTGTGGATGATCTACCTGCTCGCGGTGCTCACCTCGCTGACCGTGCTGCGCCGCATGGTCCACGTGATGCGCAAGCTGCGCGCGACTGCGTGATATACTCTCGCGCGTTATCGTCGAGCCCGCGGGGGGCGCTGCGTACGCCCGCGGGCGGTGCGCATCGAGGCGGCCGCGCACGCGGCCGCTGTCAGTGGAGGTAGACCGATCTTGGGCAATCCGGTTCGCGTCGCGATCATCGGCGTCGGCAACTGCGCCTCGTCGTTCGTCCAGGGCGTGGAGTTCTACAAGAACGCCAAGAAGTCAGACTTCGTTCCCGGCCTCATGCACCCCGTGGTCGGCGGCTACCACATCCGCGACATTGAGTTCGTGGCCGCCATCGACATCGACAAGAACAAGGTGGGCAAGGATCTCAGCGAGGCTATCTTCACCAAGCCCAACAACACGGTGAAGTTCAGCGACGTGCCCAAGAAGGATGTCGGGGTCGCGCGCGGCATGACCCACGACGGCCTCGGCAAGTACCTGTCGCAGATCATCGAGAAGGCGCCCGGCGCCACCGCCGATATCGTCGGCATCCTCAAGGAGACCCAGGCCGACGTCGTGGTCAACTACCTGCCGGTGGGCAGCGAAGAGGCCACCAAGTGGTACACGGAGCAGATCCTCACGGCCGGATGCGCCATGGTCAACTGCATCCCCGTGTTCATCGCCCGCGAGCCCTACTGGCAGAAGCGTTTCGTCGAAGCCGGCGTGCCGGTCATCGGCGACGACATCAAGAGCCAGGTCGGCGCCACGATCGTCCATCGCGTGCTCACGCGCCTCATGCGCGAGCGCGGCGTCAAGCTTGAGCGCACCAGCCAGCTCAACGTGGGCGGCAACACCGACTTCCTCAACATGCTCGAGCGCGAGCGCCTCGAGAGCAAGAAGATCAGCAAGACCAACGCCGTCACCAGCCAGCTCGACTACGACATGGGCGCGCGCAACGTCCACATCGGTCCCAGCGACTACGTGCAGTGGCTGGACGACCGCAAGTGGGCCTACATCCGCATGGAGGGCCGCACCTTCGGCGACGTGCCCCTCAACATTGAGCTCAAGCTCGAAGTGGTCGACTCGCCGAACTCGGCAGGCATCGTCATCGACGCCGTGCGCTGCGCCAAGATCGGCCTCGACCGCGGGCTCGTCGGTTCGCTCGAGGGACCCAGCAGCTACTTCATGAAGTCGCCGCCGGTGCAGCACCCCGACGATGAGTGTCGTCGCATGACCGAGGAGTTCATCAGCGGCGAGGGTCCCGGCGCCACCGCCGTCTGCCAGGGATAGCCGCCGCAGGTGTGCTGTCGAGCGGGGCGCCCACCGAGTTGGGGGACCGGCTCGGATGTCGCGGGCCAGGTGCACCGCTCATTGACGCCGGCGGCGGCGAGCGCCGCGGCGAGCGTTTGCGGACGGGCCGGCGCCCACAGGCTCCGGCCCGTCCCGGTGCGTTAGCATGAATGTCATGGGCCACAAGATCGGCATCCTCACGCCCTTCCTCTGGACCACGCCCTCGGGCGTGAACCGCCAGGTGGAGGCGCTCGTCGAGCGCCTCACGGCGCGCGGCCACCGGGTCACGGTGATCGCCCCCAGCGCCGACCGGGGCGCGGTCGGCGAGGCGCGGCGCCGCGTGCAGGCTGTGCTCACCGGCGAGCGGCCGACGGTGTTTCTCCCCGACGAGCCCTATCCGCGGTTCTTCTTCGCCGGCGCCACCTACGCGGTGCGCGAGAGCCGCTCGCTGAAGCTCATCGCCGCTCCGGCGGACCTGATCGCCAACATTGACGTGCTGCTCGAGGCCGAGGACCTCGACGTGCTGCACCTTAACGAGCCGTTCGTCCCCGGCCTCGGATGGACGGCGCTGCGTCACGCCGGCTGCCCCTTGGTCGCGACGTTCCACGCGAACCCGGAGCGCATGGCGCCGTTCTGGGCCACGCGTCCGCAACTGCGGCGTCTCTTTGACTCGCTCGACGCCGCCGTCGCCTCCTCGCGAGCCACGAGGGACACGGCCGCGCTCACGTTTCCCGGCGCCTACCGCGTCATCCCGCCGGGCGTCGATCTGGAGCGCTTCCGGGCCGGCGACGAAAGGGAGCCCGGCCCGCTGCGCATCCTGTTCGCCGGCGTGGAGTCGCGACGCAAAGGTCTCGGCGTGCTGCTGCGCGCGCTGCGCTATCTCGACGACCGCGCCGCCGAGCTCACAGTTGACGTCTGCGGCGCCGACCGCCAGGAGCGACGCTACGCGCGGCTCGTGCCGCCGGCATTCGCGGGCCGCGTGCGCTTTCTCGGGCGGGTGGCCGACGCCGCGATGCCCGATCTGTACCGGCGCGCCGACGTGTTCTGCGCGCCGTCCCTGGGCCCCGAGACGGCCGGCGTGGCGCTGCTCGAGGCCATGGCCTGCGGTGCGGCCGTCGTGGCCTCGCGGCTGCCCGGCTACGACGAGGTCGTCTACGACGGCGCCGACGGTCTGCTGGTGCCGCCGCGCCGGCCGCGGGCGCTCGCCGCCACCTTGCGGCGCCTGCTCGACGACCCGGCCCTCGCCGGCCGTCTGGCGCACGAAGGGCTGCGCACCGTGCGCCGCTACGACTGGGAGCGCGTGGCCGGCGAGATCGAGGGCGTCTACGAGCAGGTGGCGGGGCGGCGGCGGCAGCCTCTGCCGCGCCGCCGCCGCCAGCAGCGCGAGCTCTTTGCCGACTTCCACATCCACACGCACCACAGCAAGGACTGCACGATGCCGGTGGCCGCCATCCTCGAGCGCGCCCGTGAGGTCGGGCTCGACGTCGTTGCCATCACCGACCACGACAGCGCCGCCGGCGGGCTTGAGGCCCGCGAGATCGCCGACCGCTACGGCGTGCGCGTCATCGTTGGGGAGGAGGTCAAGACCAGCGAGGGGGAGGTCATCGGGCTGTTTCTGGAGCGCACGATCCCCGGCGGCATGACGTTCGCCGAGACGATCGTCGCCATCAAGGGACAGGGCGGCATCGTCTACGTGCCGCACCCGTTCGACCGCCTCCACACGATCCCCAGCCCACAGGTCCTGCGCGCCAACGTCGCCGCCATCGACGTGCTCGAGGTGTTCAACTCGCGCCTGGCCTTCCCCGGCTTCAACGAGCTTGCCGCGCGCTTCGCGCAGCGCTACCGCATCCCGGCGGCCGCCGGCAGCGACTCGCACGTGCTCCCCGGCATAGGCACGGCACTGTGCGGCATCGACGACTTCTCCGGGCCGGGGGACTTCGTCGCGGCCCTCGCCGAGAGCCGCATCGTGCGCCGCCCCAGGAGCCTCATCTACCTGCAATCGCTCAAGCTCATCCAGACCGCCATCGGCGGGCCGTCCCGCGGCGCCGGGCAGGACGATCCACCTGCATAGCGCGCAGCTGATGCGTTCCTCGCCGGGGATTTGCGGGGTGCCCGCGAGGAGTTGGCCGGACAGACGCGAACTACCTAGCGGACACCCCGAACTGAGGTACCCGCGTGGCGCAACCCAATGAGATCTACGACAAGTACCTGACCCGGGCGATCTCGGAGATCAACGAGCTCACCGGCGAGATCCTCAGGTGCTCCAAATGCAGCCACGCGCGCACCATGCCGGTGATCGGCTCGGGCCACCCGATGGCCGACATCTTCATGCTCAAGTACCAGGCGCGACCGTCCGAGCTGCACGAGGGCGTCGCGTTTTTCGGACGCGCAGGCACCGCCCTCATGAAGAGCTGTCAGCGGCTCAAGATCGATCCTCTCCAGCTCTACGGGACGAACGTGGTCAAGTGCGGGGAGGTGCGCGGCGGCAAGCCCGAGGCCAAGTGCCTCGAGCATCTGCGCCGCGAGCTCGGCATCGTGAATCCCAAGCTCATCGTGGCAATGGGCGCAGAGACCGTGCAGGCGCTGAACGCCGCCAAGGTCCCCCTCGCCGGCGAGCTTGCTTACGAGCCCGGCGAGATCGTGGAGCTCACGCCGGGCACCGAGGTGCTCGTGACCCCCGACATCGACGCCTCCCTCGACGAGCAGCGCCTCAAGGCCGCCTTCTGGCGCGCCTTCCGCCGTCTCGGCGAGTGGTACGACAACATCCCCCCGTACTGAGGCCCAGACCATGAAGCGCCTGGCGCCGGCCGTCGTCGCGGGCGCGCTGATCGTCCTCTGGGGATTCCTCAGCAGCAGGCTCCCGGCGCTGCCGGTCCGCGCGGACATCATGCTCTCGGCGACGCTCGTGCTCGCGCTCGTCGCCGTGCTGGTGTGGGGCCTCCTGCCGTTGCACACGTTGGGCCGCCGCCTGCCGCTGCTGACGGCGGCGGCGCTGCCGCTGGCCATCCTCTTCGTCTGGCTCGGCTGGGTGCCGCTGGCCAATGTCGCCAAGGTCGTGGCCGCGGCCGCGCTGGGCATCTGGATCGCGGGCGAGCTCGAGAGGCTGAGCTGGATCGTGATCGTCGCCGTGGTTTCGGCCGCTGTCGACATCGTGAGCGTGGCGGTGGGGCCCACCAAGGCCATCCTCGGGCAGGGGCCGGTGGTCGTCGGCTATTTCACGGTCGCCGTCACGTGGGCCGGCTACACGCACCGCGAGGCTTTCACGGGGCTGGGGATCAGCGACGTCATCTTCCTGGCGCTCTATCTGGGCGCCGCGCGGCGCTTCGAGCTGCGCGTGGGATGGAGCGCCGTGGCCATGGTCGCCTCGTTCCTCGCGACCATCGCGGCGGCAATGTGGTGGACGGCCCTGCCGGCACTTCCGCTGCTCTCGGTGGCCTTCCTTGCGGTGAACGGCGACTTGCTGTGGAAGAAGCTGGGGCGGGGCGGGGAGCCGGCGGGCGCAGCCTGAGCGGCTGTCGCTCGTCGTCAGGAGTTGCGCGTGAAGAGGGCGACCGTCTCGATGTGGTGCGTCTGCGGGAACATGTCGACCGCGGCGACCCGCCGCAGACTGTAGCCCAGCTCCGCAAGCTCGGCGCCGTTGCCGGCCAGCGTCGTGGGGTTGCACGACACGTAGACGAAGCGCTCCGCGCCGAGCGCCGCCGCGCGCTGCAGCGCCCTGCGCGCGAGCCCGGCGCGCGGCGGGTCGACCATGACGACCGCCGGGCGCTCGGCGCCGTCGTCGCGCCCGGCGTCGAGGGTCGGGTGCGGCGGGAGCTTGAGCAGGGGGCGCACGTCGCGGGCGTGGAAGTCGACGTTGGTAATGCCGCTCCGAGCCGCGTTCTCGCGGGCCGCCACGACGGCCTCCTCCTGGATCTCCACGGCCTGCACCTGGCGCGCGCCGCGCGCCAGGGGGAGGCTGAGCGAGCCGATGCCGCAGTACAGGTCGACTGCCGGCCGGGACGCCTCTGGGGCGGCGAAGGCCAAGGCAATGGCATAGAGGGTCTCGCACATGGCACTGTTGGTCTGCAGGAACGCGGCGGCCGGCACCTGCAGCTCGACGCCGGCGAGGCGCTCGCGGATGTGCGGCGGCCCGAGGAGCATGTGTGGGCCGTCGCCGACCGCCGCGTCGGCCGGCGTCTCGTTGACCGTGATGCCGAATGACGTGCAACCGCAGTCGGCGGCGACGCGGGCGACGAGCTCGGCCTCCTCGGGAAAGCGCGCGGCGACGAAGAGGTTGAGCAGAAGGTCACCGCTGGAGAGGCCCTCGCGGACCACCAGATGGCGCAGCAAGCCGTGGTGATGGTCCCGACCATACGGGCGCAGGCCGAGGGCGCGGGCGGCGTCGGCCACGGCCTGGCGGGCGCGGTTGATGCGCACGGAGGCCAGGCGGCAGTCCGTGGTCTCGACGATCTCGCGCCACGAGCCGCGGCGGTGCAGGCCGAGCAGCAGCTCGCCGTCCTCGGCCTCACCGAATGAGAGCTCCATCTTGTTGCGGTAGCGCCACGGCACGTCCATGCCGCGGATAGGCTCGAGCTCGTAGCCTTCGAGGTGGCCGAGCCGCTGCAGCGAATCGACGACCTGCTGCTGCTTGTACTCGAGCTGCGCCTCGTAGGAGAGGGTCTGCCACTCGCAGCCGCCGCAGTCCTCGGTGTGCTCGCACACGGCCGCAATGCGGCGCGGGGAAGGGGTGAGGAGCTCGATGACCCGCGCCTCGGCGTAGCTCTTCTTGCGCCGCGTCACCTTGGCGCGCACGCAGTCGCCGGGCACGGCTCCGCGTACGAAGACGACGAGCTCGTCGAGGCGCGCGACGCCCTGCCCCCCGTAGGCGAGGGTCGCGATGTCGAGCTCAACGATATCTCCGGGGCGCGGCGTCATGGGCGCCAGTGTACCCGCTGCCTGCGCAGGCCGCGAACCGCGGCGATCGTCCACCCCCGGCGACCCTCGAGGCCTGTGGACGGCGGCCGCAAGCTGGTAGAGTCCACAGCGGGCCGCCGGGATCTTCCGCGGCCGTGGTTCTGATGGGTCGTTCAAGGAGGGACAAGTGAGTGTGCCCGACCTCGAGACATACCGCCGCCGCGCCGAGCAGTTCGTCGGCGCCCTCGACAGCGAGTACTACGAGCACTTCTCGGGCCGCAAGCCCGTGTGCGACACGGCGGCGGTCTACGACCGCTACCCCGAGCTGTTCTCGCGCGAAGCCGTCGGCGAGCTCGACGCTCTGTACCAGCGCACCACCGAAGAAGACGCGAAGAGACGCCTCGCCTACCTCATCGCTTTCACCGTCGACGGGTTCATGGGCGAGCAGACCAAGCATGTTGTCGACGAGATTGCCAATACCGAAGGCTCGACGACCATCGAGGTCGACGGCGAAACAATCGGCCTGCGTCGGGCCGGGGTCGTGCAGGGCAACGAGGCGGACGCCGCCCGCCGGGCCCGCATCCAGCGCGCCCGGCTGGCCGCCACCGACGAGCATCTCAATCCTCTGTACGAAAGTCTCTGGCGGCGCTGTCATCAGCTCGCCGCGGAGCTCGGCTACCCCAACTACATGGGGCTCTACTCGGAGGTCAAGGGCCTCGACTACGGGCTCCTGCGGGCCGAGCTCGAGGGTTTCCTGCGCGATACGGCTGGTCTGTACGAGCGCGTCATGGACCGCCTGGCCCGTCAGCGTCTGGGCATCACGCTCGCCGAGCTCACGTATGCCGACCTGCCCTACCTGTGGCGCGCCCCCGGCTTCGACGGCACCTTCACCGCCGACGGCCTCGTGCCCGCTCTCCGGCGCACCCTTGCCGGCATGCATATCGATCTCGACGCGCAGACCAACGTGCATCTCGACACCGAGGTGCGCGAGCTCAAGTCACCGCGGGCTTTCTGCGCGCCGGTGCGCGTGCCCGACGAGATCTACCTGGTCGTCCTGCCCCACGGCGGCCAGGACGACTACGCCGCGCTGCTCCACGAGGCGGGGCACACCGAGCATTTTGCGCACACCTCGAGGGAGCTTCCTTTCGAGTACCGCCACCTCGGCGACAATGCCGTCACCGAGGCCTTCGCCTTCATCTTCGACCACCTCGTGGTCAACCGCAGCTGGCTTGCGCACTGCTTGCAGTTCACCGACGCCGACGACTTCGTGCGTTTCGCGAGCATCAACGATCTCTACTTCATGCGCCGCTACGCAGCCAAGCTGGCCTACGAGACCGAGCTTCACACGCAGACCGGCGAGCTCGGCGGCATGGCAGCCGAGTACAGCCGCAGGCTCGGCGAGGCCACCATGGTCGACGTGCCCGAGGAGATGTATCTGGCCGACGTCGACGACGGGTTCTACTGCGCCAGCTACCTGCGCGCCTGGATGCTGGAAGGAGCTCTGCGCATGATGCTGCAGGACAGGTACGGCACGGACTGGTTCCGCAACGATGCCGCCGGCGCCTGGCTCAAGGAGCTGTGGTCGTACGGCCAGCACTTCACCGCCGAGAAGCTGCTCCTCAAGCAGGGCGGCGGGCGCCTCGACACCGACCCACTGCGGCACCATTTCGAGCGCGCCCTGGGCCGCTGAGGCCGGGCGCGCTCTGAGGTTCAGCGTGCCGCGAGCACGCTCACGAGCACGTGCCGCCGGCGGGGTCCGTCGAACTCGGCGAAGTAGATGCCCTGCCAGGTGCCCAACAGCAGGCGACCGTCGGCCAGCGGCACGGTGACGCTGCTGCCCATGAGGCTGGCCTTCACGTGCGCGTCGGCGTTGCCTTCGAGGTGCGTGAACGGCAGGCTCTGCGGCACGAGGCGCTCGAGGGCCAGCTTCAGGTCGGCGCGCACCGACGGGTCGGCGTTCTCGTTGATGGTCACGCCGGCGGTGGTGTGGGGCACGTAGACGATCACCACGCCGTCGCGCGCTTCGCTCCGGGCCGCTTCTGCCGCCACCTGCGTCGTGATGTCAACGAAGACCACGCGCTCGCGGGTCTGGACCTCGAAGCGGGGCATGGCGGGACCTCCTAGAAGAGCCCGAAGCGCCGCTTGCGAGGTGCCTCAGGACGGTGGGGGATGGTGCGCCTCTGCTGGAGGGCAACGACGACGTCGGCGGTGGAGCGCACCGGGTCGGGCAGCTCCGTGTAGCAGGCCATGAGCCGACCGGTCTCGTGCGCGTCGCTGCCGCCGGTGCGCGCCGCGCCGAGCTGGGCGGCGATCTGCTCGGCCCCGGTCACGTAGCGCTCGCCGAGCCAGTTGCCGTTGAAGACCTCTACCGCGTCGATGACGCCGGCGACCATGCGGTCGAGGCCGGGGTAGTAGGCGGAGCCGCTGCGCCCGCCGCCCGCCGCAGGGTGTACCCACACGAGCGCGGCGTCCTGCGGAATGTCGCCGGCTCGAGGAGCCGCCTGCACGGCCGCGAACGTGCTCAGAAAGTCCATGTCCGGCGAAAAGACGACGAAGTCGCCGAACAGCGTGCTGATCTCGACGCCGTGGATGAGAAGCACGCCTTCGGCGGCAAGCGCCGGTTCGAGCGTGCGGTTGTCCGAGACGTCACCGTGGTTGGTGAGCGCCACGGCCTCGACGCCATGCTCGACGCACCAGGCGATGTACTCGCGCAGACTGATGTGCGAGCAGTCGGAAGCGGGGCGAGTGTGAGTGTGCAGGTCGACGTTCATCGGCGTCGATTATAGACTCCGCCTCACCATGCACGGCACACTCGACACCTTCGGCGTCGTCGATATCCTCCAGATGCTCGGCCGGACGCGGCGCTCCGGCACCCTGCACATCGAGTGTCCCGCGCGGCTCATCGACGTTCATTTCGTGCACGGCCGCATCGCGGAGACGCGCGACTCGACGCGCGTCGCCACCGACACCGTCATCGGCAGTCAACTGCTCAAGCGGTCACTCGTCAACGACGCCCAGCTCAGAGAGGCTCTGGCGCGCCAGGAGGCCGATCCCTGCCCGCTGGGCACGATCCTCGTGCGCAGCGGGCATGTCGACGAGCGCGACCTTCGCGAAGTGCTGTCGCGCCAGGTCGCCAGCACGCTGGTGGCCGCCAAGCTGGAGACCACGGGCAACTTCATCTTCGTGGTCGACGCCGACCCCAAGCCAGTCGACTTCATCACCATCGATGCGCACTCCGTGCTTCTTGACATTTCGGCCCTGGGCGGCGAGTACTGCCTGGCCGTCGAGATGCTGGGGCAGTCCAACACGGTGCTCGTGCGCAACGGCGACTACGAGACGCTGCCCCGCAGCCCGCTCACCGTGGGACGTGATGAGCTCATGGTGCTCGCGCAGGTCGACGGCCAGCGCACCGTGGCCGAGATCGGCGCCGCCAGCGGCCTCGAGGAGATCACCGCTATCAGCATCCTCGGTAAGTTCGTCGAGGCGGGCGTGCTGCTGGTCAAGGCCGAACGTCAGAGCCGCGCCGAGGACGACGTGGAGCTGCGCGCCCACCGCGACAGCGTGTGGGCCGAGGTCAGCCGGCTCCTCGACGACATCGCCGACGAGCCTGGAGGGGCGCCTTCCGGCGCGGCGCGCCCGCACGAGGGCGCGGCCGAGCTCGACTGGGGAAGTCTCTAGCCTACGTCCTCCGCCCCCGAGATCCGCCCGCCTTGGGGACCGCCGGGACGTAGCGACGAGGGGCGGGCGGCCCTTCCGGCCGCCCGCCCCTCGTTGCGCTCGCCGCCGGTGGCCCTGCGGCCGCCGGCGCACACGTCAAGGCACTCGCCGTCAGGCGCTGACGTCCCTGATCAGCTCGGCGAACGCGCTCACGTACAGGTCGATGTCGGCGTCGGTGTGCGTGATCGACAGCGTCCACTCCTCTTCGCGGCCGGGGGCGATGACCACGCCGCGGTTGAAGTTGTAGAGCCATGCGAGAGCCACGAGCTCGTGGTCCTGGAACTTGATGAACGACTCGTAGTCGGTGATCTTGCCGTCGGCGAAGTTGACGCAGCCCTTGGAAGAGATGCCGACGGTGTAGGCGGGGAAGTCATGCTCCTTGCAGACCGCGTCGCAGCCTTCGATGATGCGGTCGTTGAGGTGATTGAGATGCTTGTAGGCGTCGTCGGTCATGACCTGCTCGAAGCTCGCGCGGGCGGCGGCCATGCTCAGCGGGTTGCCGCTGTAGGTGCCGACCTGGAACACGGTGCCGTCGTTGACCTTCTCCATGACCTCTGCGCTACCGCCGATGGCGCCGCACGGCGTGCCGCCGGCGATGGCCTTGCCGAGGGTGATCATGTCGGGGACGACGCCCCAGCGCTCGACGGCACCGCCACGCGCCGTGCAGATGCCGGTCTTGACCTCGTCGAAGATGAGCACGATGCCGTGCTTCTTGGTGAGCGCGCGCACGCCCTCGAGGAAGCCGGGCTCGGGCAGCACGACGCCCAGGTTCATCATGGCGGGTTCCATGATGACGCAGGCGGGCGCGCGGCCCTCGTCCACGAGCCTCTCGATGCGCTTGGTCATGTTCTCGAGGTCGTTGAACGGCACCGGGATCGTCATGTCGATGGCGGCCTGCGGGATGCCGCCGCCGTAGGGCAGCGAGGCGTAGTTGTCGCGCGGGCCGATCTTGCCGTAGTCGACGGCGCCGATGGATACCATCACGTAGTCCATGTGCCCGTGGTAGGACCCGAACATCTTGACCACGGTGTCGCGGCCGGTGAAGGAGCGGGCCACCCGAATGGCGTCCATCACGGCTTCGGAGCCCGAGTTCACGAAGCGCCACTGCGGGAGCTTGAAGGCTCCGGCGAGGTGCTCGGCCATGATGATCGCGTCCTCGGTGGGGAGGCCGAACTGGGTGCCCAGCAGGGCGCGCTTCTGGATGGCCTCGACGATGAGCGGGTGGGCGTGGCCCTGGACCATGCAGCCGTAGCCGTTGTGGAAGTCGGCGATCTCCTGGCCGTCCACCGTCCAGATGTGCGGGCCTTTGCCGTGCGTGTAGTAGACCGGGTACGGGTCGCGGGCGTGATACGTGGAGGCCACGCCCATGGGCATGTGCTTGATGGCGCGCTGGAACATCTCGTAGGACTTCGGTGACTGCTCTTCGAGGAGCTTCTCTTCGCGGTCGCTGAGGTCGGCGATGAGCTGCCGGTCGATCTGGTTCGCTGCCATGCTGGATTCTCTCCTTCTGTTCTCTCAAGCCCGGAAGTGGCGGCGCTCGGCGGGAGCGAGGTGCTCCCAAGGACCGTGCCGCTTCTCGCAGGCATGACGGACGGCTTTTGCGAGCCGCAGCGGCTCGCGCGTGACAGTTTACAGCGTGGACCGGCAGATGTGTAGGGTTCGGCAATCATTTGGCCGTTTCGGCAGCCGATTCGGAAGCATGAGGCACCGACCGCGACTGGTCCTCACGCCCTCGGGTCGGCTGCGGTCGGTCGCGCTTGGAGCGTGGCACGAAGAGAAAGGGCGGCTCCCCGGAAGGGGGAGCCGCCCTTTCAGGCGACGCAGACGAAGCCCAGAGGCTGCCTGCGTGTTTCTACTTCACCGACCCAGCCTGGGAGATGGCCACGAGGACGATGGCTCTCGTGTACTCCCAGTTGTGGATGCCCCAGCTGCCTTCACCTTCAACGAGCATGTCGTTGGTGAACGCGTTCTGGAAGGCCTTCTGGCCCTTGCTCCACTTGCTCGGCTTGATCTTGTTCAAGGCTGTGTTGGCGGCCGCGGTGCTCTTGTAGCCGAGACGCTTGGCGGCTGCTGTGAGGGCCGTGCCCAGCTGGTCGTCCCAGGCGTGCATGGCGGCCTGACGGTCACTGATCGTGTCCTGCAGCCACGTGGCGGCTTGGTCGCCGGTGCGGCTGTGGCAGGTGCTGCACGCCGAGTACGGCATGGTGATGGAGCTCACGACCGGGGTCGGCGTGGGCGTAGCGGCGCTCGGCGCCGGAGTCGTGGTGCTGATCGGGACCGGCGTCACCCCTGCGGCCGTCGCCGGGTCGATGATCTTGAAGGTGTGGTTGGCGCCCAGCTGCACGGAGCCGCGGCTGATCGTCGTCGGCACCATGTGGCACTGCACGCACTTGCCCCTGTGGACGCTCGGCGAGCCCTGCGGTACGCCGATGGCGCCGGTGCCGTCCATGATCTCCTTGGTGGAGTCATACACGGTGGTGCCGGCCTTGGCCACCTTGCCGTTGAGCTCGGCGGTGTGGCAGGTCACGCACAGGGTCTTGGCGCTGTCGGTACGGAGCTGCGGGGTGAAGCCCGGGTCCCACACGCCGGTTGCCGTCCCCTTCTCGTGCGGCGTATGGCAGACGACGCACGTGATGCCGTACTTGGTCTTGTCGCCCGCGGGCTTGGAGCTGTCGGGGGCGATGATGTAGTCGGCCGAATGGCACTTGAGGCACTCCGCCGGCGGGTTGGGACCCATGGCGGCCTTGAGGGTGTCGAGCGCCTGGGCGTGCAGGTCGGCGGGGCCGGCCCAGTCCGTGTACTGCGTCGCGCTACCGTCGTGGCCCTTGAGGGTCCACGACGTCGACTTGCCGTCCATCTGCCAGAACGTCTGCAGGCCGGCGGCCGTGGTGGCCTGCGGATTCGGCGTGGGCGTCCAATCCGGAGACCCCACGATGAGCTTGGTGCTCAGCTCGGCCGGCGTCCAGCCGTTGGCCGCGTTGCCCATGGTCTCAAAGCCGATGGCGTACTGCGGCTGCAGCAGGCTGATCGGCTTCGGGTTCGGGATAGGCGAACCGGGAAGCGGAGTGCTGACCTTCGCGTACGGGATCGGCGTGATGGCATAGGTGTCGGCCGTGTACGCGTACCGCGAGTGGCACTGACCGCAGATGGCCGCGTTGGCCAGGTCGGCCGGGTTCGCGGCGGTGCCGGTATGGGCGGCGGTCTTGTTGTAGTGACACGAGGAGCACCCGACGTCCGCTTCGGATGAAGCGGCGCTGCCGGTGTCCTGCGGCTGCGTGGCCAAACCATTGCTGCCCGCCCACGTCACGGTGCCGTCAGCGGCGGTCGCAGTCGGCGTCGGGATGAGCTTCGATGGGTCGAAGTTGGCCGTATGACACCCGGCGCAGTTGTCGGTTGCCAGCCGTGTGGCCTGACCCTCGGCGCCGGACACGGCGTGCTTGGTCTCGGACCACGTGTCGAAGACGGGCTTGGAGGCTGCCTGGCCCCCGGCTGTGTGACACACGGCGCAGACCTGCGTCGTGTCGTAGTCGGCGCGATAGCCGTTGAAGGCCAGCGCCGGCGCCGCCACGACGAGGACGGCGGCTACGATGATCGCCACCAGAAGTACGCGCTTCGCCATGGTCACCTCCTTGTCGGTTGGGGAAGAATGCTTGTCCGCTTTCACAGAATCACCTCCTTCCCGCGCTGCGGATGAATTGTCGAACACGCCGCGCGAAGCCCGGGCGACGGGCGGCGGCATTCGTATCGTGAGGAGCTGTCGGCGCAGGTGCGGTCACGATCGTGCCCGCCAGACGTGCTGCTGCCGACGAAACGGCCGCGGAGCAGCGATGGGTCACTGCCGCGCGGCCGGGCCGGATGTCGGTGCTTCGCTGTCCGCATGACAAGCTCCCTCGGCGCGCAGCGGCACGCCCGTACGGGCGTGCCAGCCTACCCGCGAAGATATACAGGATTCCGTGCGTGTTAGCAATCGTAAAGATATGTGTTGCTGAGCCTCTGGAACGGTCGCGATCCGCGCGTCTGAGCGATGAACCTGCCGCGCGCGCCAAGGAGGCGGCGTCGGGCTCAGTCGCCCGCGGAGGGCCCGTCGGCCGGCGGCTCGGCCGGCCTGTCGTGATTCGCCGCGTCGAGGGCGCCGCAGTCCGCGGCGCGCCAGCCCTCGAACTGCATCCGCGGCCGCAGGAAAACGACGGTCTCCTTGACGAGCGGGATCAACGGGATGGCGATGAGCATGCCGGAGATGCCGTGGATCTCACCGCCGGCGAGGATCGCGAAGATCACCACCAGCGGGTGCACGCGAAAGCGGCTGCCCATGATCACCGGCACGAGGATGTGGCCCTCGATCTCCTGGATCAGCACGAACGTGATGATGACCCACAGGGCGGAAAGCGGAGAGTCGAAGACGGCCACGAGGCTCGGAGGCACGGCAGCCAGGACGGGGCCGAGATAGGGGATGGCCTCCATGAGACCGGCCCAGACGCCGAAGAAGAGCGCGTAGCGGGCACCCGAAGGAAAGGCACCGATGATGCTGAGGAACCACATCGCAAGGCCTACGCTGCCGCCGAGGATCGCGGACAGAAGTACCTGCGCCTTGACGTAGTCGACGACCGCCGTCTTCGCCCGGCGCACGTACTCGTTGCCGTCGCTCACGCTGCGCGTGGGGAAATGCCCGGCGACGAAGCGCCCGATGCGCTTCGCGTCGAGCAACATGTAGATCGAGATCACGATCATGATGATGAGGTACGTCATCTGGCGGACCACGGTGACGCCGACGTCGACGACGCTGGAGGTGAACGAGGGCACGCGGTCGGCGATCGCCGTGAGCGACGCGCGGAGCTGAGCCTGCACGTCGATGGAGAGGCCGGCGCGGTCTGAAAGGCGCTGCACGCTCAGGATCGTGTCGCCGGCCTGATCGGCCATGCCGGGCAGGGCGGTCGTCAGGTTGCGGAGCTGCTGCACGACCGGCGGCCACACCAGCGCCGCCACGAGCACCAGCGCCGCGACGAAGCCGACGTACACCACGAAGACGCCGGCATACCGGTTGACGCGCAGGCGCTCGAGGCCGTGCACCAGCGGAGTGAGCACCAGAGCGACGAGGCCGGCCACCAGGAAGATGAAGATGACCTGGCCGATCGCGCCCAGCGTGAACCAGGCGACGATGAGCAGCACGGGCAGCACCGCCAGCTGTACCCAGCGGGGGACGTAGATCTTGCCGGGAGTGCACTCGGGTTGCGTCGCCATGCCTCGGCATCACCTCCGCCGTGGGGTTCGGCGCGGGCGGGCGGAAGCCTGCCCCGCGAGGCCATCCCGTCACCGGCGCCCGGCTTCGGGAGCGCCAGGTTTCGGGCGCCCCGGGGTGGGGCATAAAGTTGACAGTATCAGACTCAACTTTTATGCTACTCGTCAGAGTAATCCCGCAAGGAGGAAGCTACATGGGTAAGGTAATCGGCATCGACCTGGGTACGACCAACAGCGCCATGGCCGTGCTCGAGGGCGGCGAGCCGACCGTGATCCCGAATAGTGAGGGCGGTCGCACGACGCCGTCGGTGGTCGCGTTCTCGAAGAGCGGCGAGCGCCTGGTAGGCAGCGTCGCCAGGCGCCAGGCGGTCACCAACCCCGAGAACACCGTGTTCTCGATCAAGCGTTTCATGGGCCGCAAGTACGGCGACGTGGCCGAAGAGATGACCATCGTCCCGTACCACGTCCAGGCCGGCCCCAACGGCGACGCCGTCGTCGAGATCGGCGGCAAGAAGTACACGCCGCCGGAGATCTCGGCGATGATCCTGCAGAAGCTCAAGCGCGACGCCGAAGAGTATCTCGGCGACAGGGTGAGCGAGGCGGTCATCACCGTCCCGGCCTACTTCAACGACTCGCAGCGCCAGGCCACCAAGGACGCCGGCAAGATCGCCGGCCTCGAGGTCAAGCGCATCATTAACGAGCCCACGGCCGCCGCGCTTGCCTACGGCCTCGACAAGGAGCACGACCAGACGATCCTCGTGTTCGACCTCGGCGGCGGCACCTTCGACGTCTCGATCCTCGACCTCGGGGACGGCGTCTTCGAGGTGCGCTCCACGAACGGCGACACGCACCTTGGCGGCGACAACTTCGACAAGGCCGTCGTCGACTGGATGGTGGCCGAGTTTCTGCAGAGCCAGGGCATCGACCTGAGCAAAGACAAGATGGCCCTGCAGCGTCTCTACGAGGCCGCCGAGAAGGCCAAGATAGAGCTCAGCACCACGCAGACCAGCAACATCAACCTGCCGTTCATCTCGGCCGACGAGAACGGACCCAAGCATCTCGACCAGACGCTCACGCGCGCCAAGTTCGACGAGCTCACGCAGGCGCTTCTAGAGCGCGTCGTGGCCCCGGTCACCAGCGCCATCAAGGATGCCGGCATGAGCAAGAGCGACATCCACCACGTGATCCTCGTGGGCGGCATGACGCGCGTTCCGGCCGTCCAGGAGAAGGTCAAGAAGCTCATCGGCAAGGACCCGCACAAGGGCGTGAACCCGGACGAGGTCGTGGCCGTGGGCGCCGCCATCCAGGGCGGCGTGCTGGCCGGCGAGGTCAAGGACGTGCTGCTCCTCGACGTCACGCCGCTGAGCCTCGGCATCGAGACCAAGGGCAACGTGTTCACCAAGCTCATCGAGCGCAACACCACGATCCCGACCAAGAAGAGCGAGATCTTCAGCACCGCGGACGACAACCAGACGAGCGTCGAGATCCACGTGCTGCAGGGCGAGCGTGAGATGGCGCGCTACAACAAGACGCTGGGCAAGTTCCAGCTCGTAGGCATCCCCACGGCGCCGCGCGGCATCCCGCAGATCGAGGTCACCTTCGACATCGACGCCAACGGCATCGTGCACGTGAGCGCCAAGGACCTCGGCACCGGCAACGAGCAGAAGATCACGATCACCGCCAGCAGCGGCCTCAGCGAGCAGGACATCGAGCGCATGATGAAGGACGCCGAGTCGCACGCCGACGAAGACAAGAAGGCGCGCGAGCTGGCCGACGTCAAGAACAACGCTGAGAACCTCGTCTACAGCACCGAGAAGTCGCTGCGCGACATGGGCGACAAGGTCGCCGCCGCCACCAAGGACGAGATCGAGGCCGCCGGCGCCGAGCTCAAGACCGCCCTCGAGGGCGACGACGAGGAGCTCATCAAGGCCAAGACCGAGGTCCTGATGCAGGCTTCGCACAAGCTCGCCGAGGCCGTTTATCAGCAGGCCCAGCAGCAGCAGGCCGCGAGCGGCGGCGGCGAGTCGACGAGCGACGAGAACGTCGAGGAGGGCGACTACGAGGTCATCGACGAGGACGAGAGCAAGTAAGGAGGAGGTGTCAACCATGGCGATCATCAGATGGGACCCGTTTCGCGAGATGACCCAGGCCCAGAACCAGTTCAGCCGGCTGGTGGACCAGGTCTGGGGCGGGCGTCAGGAGAGCTGGCTGCCGGCCGTCGACGTCTTCGACACCAAGGACGCGGTCGTGCTCAAGGCCGAGCTCGCGGGCATGGACCCCGACGACATCGCGATCGAGGTCGAGGACAACGTGCTCACCATCAAGGGCGAGCGCAAGTTCGAGGAGCAGGTCGACGACGAGCGGTACTACCGCGTCGAGCGGCGCTTCGGCAGCTTCCAGCGCAGCCTGGCTCTCCCGCAGGGCGTCAAGCCTGACGAGATCCAGGCCGGCTACGAGGATGGCATCCTCACGGTCTCCGTACCGAAGGCCGAGGAGGAGAAGCCCAAGCGCATTGAGGTCAAGGCCAAGAAGACGGTTGTGGCCAAGAAGGCCGAGGGCTGACGACGCCGGCCGGTCGGGCGGGCCGCCGCAGGCGCGCCCGACCGGCCTGATCACAGCGGGACGTTGAGAACCAGACAGGAGCGCACGACCGACATGACGGACAGAAAGCACACGAAGGACGACGGCGCGCGCCGGGCGCCAGTGGCGAAAGCCGCGCCCGCGGAGCAGGCCGCCGAGCAGGCCGCGACGCTGGTCGACGCGGCCGCGGTGGACGGCGAGCTCATCAAGCTCGCCGCCGACCGCGACGCCTACATCGACCATCTGCGGCGCCTGCAGGCGGAGTTCGACAACTACCGCAAGCGCGTCCAGCGCGACGCCGAGCAGCATCGCCTGCGCGCCGCCGAGGCAGTCGTCGAGTCCTTGCTGCCGGTCATGGACAACATGGGGCGGGCGGTCGACGCCGCCGAGCGCCACGAAGAGGGCCAGCTGATCGCCGGCGTCGAGCTCGTCGCCGGCCAACTGCGCGCCGTCCTCGCTGCCCACGGCCTCGAAGAGGTCGCCGTGGAGCCGGGCACGGTGTTCGACCCCACCTACCACGAGGCCGTGCTCACGCAGCCCTCGCCCGACTACGAGGAAGGCACGGTGCTCCAGGTCCTGGAGCGCGGCTATCTGCTGCACGGCAGGCTGCTGCGCCCGGCCAAGGTCATCGTGGCGAGCTGACATGGGCGACTTCTACCAGACGCTCGGCGTGCCCAAGAACGCCTCGCAGGACGACATCAAGAAGGCGTTCCGCAAGCTCGCCAGGGACTTCCACCCCGACAAGAACCCCGGCGACAAGCGCTCCGAGGAGAAGTTCAAGGAGGTCAGCGAGGCTTACGAGACCCTCTCCGACGCCGAGAAGCGCAAGCAGTACGACGAGATGAGCCGGCTGGGTGCCTTCGGCCCGGGCGCCGGTGGCTTTCGCCCCGGCGCCGGCGGCTACCAGGGCTTCGACCCCGGCATGTTCCGTCCGGGCGGCGCCCAGTTCGACGGCGGCGACCTCGGCGACATCCTCGGCAACCTCTTCGGCGGTGGCCGCGGCCGGCGCAAGGCCAACGAACGCGGCGACGACCTGCAGGTCGACGTCACGGTGTCGTTCGAGGACTCTCTGCACGGCGTGACCGTGCGCGTGCCCGTCGACAAGCCCGACACCTGCGACACCTGTCACGGCAGCGGCGCCAAGCCCGGTACGACCCCCAAGGTTTGCCCGCAGTGTCAGGGGCGCGGCTCGATCGCCCGCAATCTCGGCGGGTTCGCGATGCCGCAGACCTGCCCGCAGTGTCGCGGCGCCGGCACGATCATCGAGCAGCCGTGCCCGGCCTGCGGCGGCAACGGCGTGCAGCACAAGACCAAGCGCTACGCCGTCAAGATCCCGGCGGGCGTCAAGGACGGCAGCAAGATCCGTATCAAGGGCAAGGGCGAGGCCGGCCTTCGCGGCGGACCGGCCGGCGATCTGTTCGTCAAGGTCGGCGTCGAGCCCGACGACCTCTTCGAGCGCCGTGGTGACGACATCGTGCTCGAGGTCCCGGTGACGATCTCCGAGGCGGCTCTCGGGACGAGCGTCAGGATCCCCATCCCCGGCGGCGGCCGCGTGGCTCTCAAGGTCCCGGCCGGCAGCCAGGACGGGCGCACGCTGCGGGTGCGCGGCAAGGGCGCACCCCGGCTGAAGGGCGGCCACGGCGACCTCCACGTGCGGCTCCACGTGCAGGTCCCGGACAAGCTGACCAAGGAGCAGAAGCAGCTCTTTGAGAAGCTCGGCGCCACCCTGCCCGATCCGCGCGCCGCGGTGCTGGGTTGAGACGGCGAGGCTGAACGATGAGGCAGCAGGACGACGACATGGCGCTCTTCATGATCTCGGTGGCGGCCGAGCTCGCCGGCATGCACCCGCAGACGCTGCGCCTGTACGAGCGGCGCGGGCTGGTGCGCCCGCAGCGCACGGCCAAGAACACGCGCCGCTACTCGCAGCGCGACGTCGAGCGGCTGCAGCGCATCCAGCAGCTCACCGAGCTGGGGCTCAACCTCGCCGGCGTGGAGCGTGTGCTGGCCATGGAAGCGCAGATGAACGCCATGGCCGCAGAGGTCCAGCGTCTGCAGGCGCTGCTCGCAGACGCCGCCGCGGCGATGCACCGTGAGATCGAGCGCGTCGAGCGCTCTCACCGCTTCGAGCTGGTGCCCGTGAGCCGCACGCAGATCGTGCCGCTCGGCCGCCGTCGCCGGCGGGCCTGACCCTCTTGGGTCCCGCCCGCCACCCCGCACCACTTCACTCACGCCAAGGATCAAGGCCAGGTACTCAATGGATGTGAACAAGTTCTCCGAACGCGCCCGCGAGGCTCTCGAGACCGCGCAGGGCGTCGTGCGCCGCGGCCCCGGCAACGTGCTCGGCACCGAGCACCTGCTGATCGGCGTGCTCAGCCTGCCCGGGGGCGTGATCGAGCAGATCCTCAACGCGCTCGGCATCGACAAGGGCGCCGTGATGACGCGCGCCAGCCAGATGGCGCAGAACCAGCCGGTGGGCACCAGCGGCCCGTCTGGCCCCGACGAGATGCTCTACATGACGCCGCGCGCCAAGGCGGCCGTCGACCTTGCGGTGCAGGAGGCGCAGAAGCTCGGCGACGAGTTCGTCGGCACCGAGCACCTTCTGCTCGGCATCTTCCTCGAGGGTGAGGGCCCCGGCAGTGCCATCCTGCGTGACGTCGGCATGAGCGAGGAGCGCCTGCGCGCCGCGCTCGCCCAGGTGCGCGCCACGGGCACCGACTACGAGGCCAACGCCAGCGGCGAGAGCATGCTGAAGAAGTACACGCGGGATCTGACGGCCATGGCGCGCGAGGGCAGGCTCGATCCGGTCATCGGCCGCGACGAGGAGATCAAGCGCGTGATCCAGGTGCTGAGCCGCCGCACGAAGAACAATCCGGTGCTCATCGGCGAACCGGGCGTGGGCAAGACGGCCATCGCCGACGGGCTCGCGCAGAAGATCGTCAATGCCGACGTGCCGGAGCTGCTTCGCGGCCGGCGCGTCCTGGCGCTCGATCTCGGCGCCATGGTCGCCGGCTCCAAGTACCGCGGCGAGTTCGAGGAGCGTCTCAAGGGCGCCCTCGACGAGATCCAGCGCTCCAAAGACGTCGTGCTGTTCATCGACGAGCTGCACACCGTGGTGGGCGCCGGCGCCGCCGAGGGCGCCATCGATGCCTCCAACATGATGAAGCCGATGCTCGCCCGCGGCGAGCTGCAGTGCGTGGGCGCGACGACGCTCGACGAGTATCGCGCCCGCATCGAGAAGGACGCCGCCCTCGAGCGCCGCTTTCAGCCCATCCTCGTCGGCGAGCCCACGGTCGAGGAGACGGTCGCCATCCTGATGGGCCTGCGCGACAAGTACGAGGCGCACCACAAGGTGAGCATCACCGACGCGGCGCTTCGTGAAGCCGCGCACCTGAGCGACCGCTACATCAGCGACCGCTACCTTCCGGACAAAGCCATCGACCTGCTCGACGAGGCGGCCAGCAAGCTGCGCATCGAGGCGACCATGCTGCCCCCCGACCTGCGCGACATGGAGCTCAAGCTGCAGGAGCTCACGCGCGAGGGCGCCGCGGCCGTGCAGGCGCAGGACTACGAGCGCGCCGCTCAGCTCAAGGACCAGAGCGTCAAGATCCAGGCGACGTTCGTCACGGCCAAGGACGCCTGGCTCGCCGACAAGGGCATCGCCGACGCCACCGTGGACGCCGATGATATCGCCGCGCTGGTGAGCAAGTGGACCGGCATCCCCGTGCAGCGCATGCTGCAGGAGGAGGCCGACAAGCTGCTCGCCATGGAGGACGACCTTCACGGCCGCGTGATCGGCCAGGAGCGCGCGGTGGCGGCGGTCAGCGAAGCGGTCCGCCGCGCGCGCGCCGGCCTCAAAGACCCCAAGCGGCCCATCGGCTCGTTCATCTTTCTCGGCCCGACGGGCGTGGGCAAGACCGAGCTGGCGCGCGCCCTCGCCGAGCTCCTCTTCGACGATGAGGCCGCTCTGATCCGCCTCGACATGAGCGAGTACATGGAGAAGCACACCGCGTCCCGGCTCACCGGGGCGCCGCCCGGCTACGTGGGGTACGACGAGGGCGGTCAGCTCACCGAGCAGGTCCGCCGCCGGCCGTACAGCGTCGTCCTCTTCGACGAGATCGAGAAGGCGCACCCGGACGTGTTTGGTGCGCTGCTGCAGATCCTCGACGACGGCCGTCTCACCGACGGCAAGGGCCGCACGGTCGATTTCAAGAACACAGTCGTGATCATGACCAGCAACATCGGCAGCAATGTGATCAGCAAGCATCGGCTCGGCTTCGCCGCCGAGGGCGACGAGCTGGGCCATGAGGGCATGGAGAAGCGCCTGCTCGACGAGCTGCGCAAGGCCTTTCGCCCGGAGTTCCTCAACCGCGTCGACGAGATCATCGTCTTCGACCCGCTCAGCCGCGAGCAGCTCACCGCGGTCGTCGACCTGCTGCTCACGCACCTGCGCGAGCTGGTCAAGGGCCAGGGCATGACCCTCGAAGTGAGCGCGGCCGCCGAGGCATACGTGGCGGAGCAAGGCTACGACGTCGAGTACGGCGCGCGCCCGCTCAAGCGCGCTATTCAGCGCCTCGTCGAGAATCCTTTGTCGAGCGCCCTGCTGCGCGGCGAGTTCGAGGAGGGCGACACGGTCAAGGTGGACCTCGTGGACGGCTCTCTGGCGTTCACCAGGTAGCCTCGGTATAGTCAGTCGGCGATGGTCAGGCGCAGCCTCATCTATGGGAGCGCCGTGGACGCGGCGCTGGGCGTGGTGGCGCCGCGACGCGGCGAGTCTCGCCGCGCCGCGCTCACGCGGCTGCGGCTTGCGCTGCGCCCGGGCGGCGGCTCGCTGAGCGCCTTTGCCGGCACGCCGTGCTCGCAGGCCGGCTCCACCTCGGCCGAGGCGGAGCACACGCCGGCCGACGGCTAGCCGGATGACGGGACGAAGGGGGAGAGCATGGAAGACGAGGGAGCCGTTGCCCGCGAGGGTGGGCAGTCCGACATGGGCTTCAAGGAGCTCGAGATCGTGGCCTACATCGGCGAGTTCAAGATCGTCGGGGTCGCACACTTCGGCGTCGGTAACCGCGCCAGCTCGCGGCGCGCCTCCGACTACATCCGCGCCTTCAACGAGGCTCATCTCACGTTGTCCCAGGTGCGCATCTACAACAAGGCCACGAAGGAGCTGCTCGACACGGCACCCTTCGTTCTCCTCAACATGGACAAGATCGATTTCATCTACGCCCGCGACGACGACGAAGGCCGCGCTCCCGCGTGAGGCGCGCCGCCGCGCCGGGGGGCCGGCGCGGATGACGCAGGCCAGGCGCGCCTCAACGCCCCCGCGGCCTCTTCTTGCCACCCCATGTACCAGGTAGACATTCTCATCCCCACGGCGCGCTTCGTGTTCAGCGTCGAAGACGGACGCATCGACGTCCTGCCTGAGTTCCACTCGCCCGAGGCCTTCGTTCAGTACCGTCGCCTGCGCGGCGAGCGCCCGGTCGTCGGCATGACTACCTTTCCCAACACGGTGCTGCTGCGCGGCGCGCGCACTATCGTCGTCGATCCCGGTCTGCCTCTGCAGAACGCGCCCGTCGTCAGAGCTCTCGAAGCTTGGGGCCTGAGCCCGGCTGATGTCGACCTCGTCGTGCTGACGCACGCCCATCTGGACCACGCCGGCGCCTGCGCCGACCTCATGGCGCCGGTGGCGGTGCACGCGCTCGAGACGCGCTCGCCCTCGTGGACGCTTGTCGGCGGCCTACTCGAGCTGCTCCCGGTGCGCCGGCTGTCCGGCGAGCAGGGCGAGCTTGCGCCGGGCGTGGCCTGGGCGCGCACGCCGGGGCACTGCGACGGCCACATCAGCCTGCGCGTCGACACCGCCGCCGGCCCAGTCGTGCTGTGCGGCGACACCATCGGGCCGGGGCGCGCCGAGTTCGACGCCTTACGGCCTTCCGGGCCCGCGGCTGCCGAGCTGCTCGCTTCCTGGCAGCGCATCCGCGCCTGGGGGCCCGCGCAGATCATCGCCGGGCATCTGCCGCCGTTTGCGCCGCAGGCCGCGGCGCAGCCCGAGGTCCAAGAGGGCGCTGTGCTAGACTGATTGTCTCCGGACCACGCGAAGGAGCCTCCTGCGTGCCTATCTATGAGTATCGGTGTGACGAGTGCGGCGACTCGTTCGACGTCATGCAGCGGATGAGCGACGACCCGCTCGTAACGTGCACGAAGTGCGGCGGCACGCTGCGCAAGGTGCTTCACCCGGTGGCCATCCACTTCAAGGGGTCCGGGTTCTACACGACAGACTACGGCAAGGGCTCCGGCCGGCGCCCCGGGAGCCGCGACGGGGCGGACGGCGGCGGCGAGACCTCCGGCGAGGGCACGTCTTCCGCGAAGGATGAGTCCTCCGGCGGCGAGAAGGCGCCGGCGCCGGCCGCCAAGCCGGCCAAAGACGGCGCCAAGCCGAAAGAGAAGCAGAAGGCGACCTGACCCGCAGGCGGGGCGGCGGGCCGCAGGGGCGGCCGCCCTCAGGCGCTCAGGCTCGCCGGCAGCGCGCTCTGCTCGGCCACGCCGGCGTAGATCGTCACGCGGTTGCGGCCGCGGCGCTTGGATTCGTAGAGGGCGTCGTCGGCGCGCTCGACGAGCTCGGTTTCGTCGTTCGCGCCGACCGGGTACGTGGCCACGCCCGCCGAGATCGTGCAGAACACCTCGCCGCCTCCGCGGACTTCGACGGCCGTGGTCTCGATAGCGCGCCGCAGGCGCTCGGCAAGCTCGTAGCCGTGCGTCTCGTCGCCGCGGATGAGCACAGTGAACTCCTCACCGCCGTAGCGCGCCGCCATGTCGGCGTCGCGCACCGCGCCGCGCAGGGTCGCCCCGACGCGCCGCAGCACGTCGTTACCGGGCTCGTGCCCGTGGCGGTCGTTGAACTGCTTGAAGTGGTCGAGGTCGAGCATGATGAGCGTGAGCTCGCCGCCGTAACGATCGATCTTGGTGACCTCGTTGTGCAGGTAGTCGACGAAGGTGCCGTAGTTGTAGAGGCCCGTGAGGCGGTCGCTGAGCGACGAGGCCGCAAGGAGCGCCTGCATCTCGTGGTTCTTGCGCTGCACGCGGCCGAGCAGCAGGCCGGCGAGAAAGAAGAGCACCATCCCGAGCAGGGCCTGCCGCACGACGCCCGCCGTGGCCGGCGCGCGCAGGCTGTAGTACAGGACGAAGAAGTTGCCCAGCCAGAAGGTGACGGCGAGGCTGCCGAGCTCGAAGAAGAACACGGCGCTGAGGAAGAGCGGGAAGATGAAGAGAGGCCACAGATAGTCGGCGCCGAGCAAGAAGACGAGGCACGAGACGGCGCTGAGAGCGGCGGCGAGGGCGGCCGCGCGACGGACCGTCAATCGACGGCCGCCCAGATCGTGGGGGGCATGCTTCGCGTCGGTCACCAGACTCCTTCTTAACCCTGCCTTGGCACTGATACGACGAGGCCCACGGTTCTCCTGCCGCGGACCTTGGGGGGAGCGCCTACCGGATAGACTACCGAAGGCCGCGCCGGAGCGCGAGGGTGACAGGGTGCGGCGCGCGTTGACGTTGGCGCGATCCGCCGCGACTCGAGACCGGCCGCGGGGCAATCTCACGGGGGCGCGTCGGCTACAATGAGGCGGTGACCCTGCAGATCCTGCTCACCAACGACGACGGCATCCACGCCCCCGGCCTCGCCGTGCTGCGCGCCGCCGTCGATGGCCTCGGCGAGGTCGCCACCATCGCTCCCGATCACAACGCCAGCGCGGTCGCGCGCGGCATCACCATCGACCGCCCGTTGCGTCTGGAGCCGGCGACGTTCGGTGACGGATGGCCGGGCCTCGCCTGCGACGGCACGCCGTCGGATTGCGTGCGCATCGGACTCCTCGGTGTGCGCGGCGCCGCCCCGGACCTCGTCGTCTCGGGGGTCAACTGCGGCGCCAACATGGGTGCCGACGTCACGTATTCGGGCACCGTCGGCGCTGCCCTCGAGGCGGCGCTTCGCGGGCGTCCGGCGCTCGCCTTCTCGGTCGAGAGCCGCGCGCCCGGCTGGCTGGCCGAGGCTACGCCGCTGGTGCGCGCCATGGTGAAGCACGTGATCGCTCGCGGCCTGCCTCGCCACAGCATCCTCAACATCAACCTTCCGGACAGGCCGCTGGCCGACATTGCCGGCATCCACCCGGCGCGGCTGGGCGGTGCCAGCTGCTGGGACCGCGTCTTCCTCAGCGGCGACGGCGCCGGGGCGGCTTCGCCCGCCGGCACGCCGGCCGCCGACCCCCTGGCCGGAGCGTCCGAGCACTTCGTCCCCTGCGACCATCCCACGGCCGGGGAGTGGGCCGACACCGACTTCGACGTGGTCGGCCGCGGCTGCGTCGCGGTCACGCCGCTGCGCTACGACCTGCTGGACCCCGAGCTGCTCGCCGCGCTCGCCACCTGGGATCTCGACCTGGAGAGGCTTCGTGCCTGAGCTGCGCCGGCATCCCGGGTTCGACCCCGTAGTGTTCGATCTCGACGGCACCGTCGTCGACACCGTCGAGCTCATCGTCAAGTCCTTCCGCTACGCCACGAGCACGGTGCTCGGCGAGGTGCTGCCCGACGAGGTCATCATCGCCGGCGTGGGGCGGCCCCTGCTCGCCCAGATGGAGTCCCTGTCGGCAGAGCACGCGCGGGAGCTCTACGACGTGTACCGCGAGTACAACCATCGCCGTCACGACGAGCTCATCCGCGGGTACGACGGCATCGAGGAGGTGCTCGACGCGCTCAAGGCCGCCGGGCGCCGCACCGGCATCGTCACGAGCAAGAGCCGCGACACGACCGGGATGGCGTTTCGCGCCATGGGCCTCGAAGAACGCTTCGACGCCGTGGTCACGGCGACCGACACCACCGAGCACAAGCCGTCGCCTGTGCCGCTGCAGCTCTGCCTGCAGCGGCTGGGGGCGACGGCCGCAGGTTCCATCTACATCGGCGACAGCCCGTTCGATATCGAGGCGGGCGCGGCCGCCGGCATGACCACCGCCGCCGTTGCCTGGGGCGTGTTCGGCCGCGAGGCGCTGCTGGCGGCCGGCCCCGACTTCTGGCTGAGCGAGCCGCTCGAGCTGATCGCCCTCTGCCTGCGCGGCGAGGGCGCGCGCGTCGCCGGCAGCGGGGGCGCCTGACGCCGGGCGCGGCGCCGACGCGAGAGGGGGAGGCGTGAACGACGCAGACCGGGCCGACGCGCGAGCCGCGCAGCTCCGCGAGATGCTCAACCATCATGCCTACCTGTACTACGTCCTCGACCGGCCGCAGATCGACGACGCCGAGTACGACGCGCTCTACCGCGAGCTGCAAGCGCTCGAGGCGGAGCACCCCGAGCTGCGCACTCCCGATTCGCCGACCCGGCGCGTCGGCTCCGCCCCGCTGGAGAAGTTCGCGCAGGTGCGCCACCTCGAGGCGATGCTCTCTTTGGCCAACGCCCGCGACGAGGACGAGCTGCTCGCGTGGGACCAGCGCAACCGGCGATTACTCGAGGGTAAGGGCTACGACGACGTGCCGCTGCGGTACGTCGTCGAACCCAAGATCGACGGGCTCGCCATCTCGCTCACCTACCGCGACGGCCTTTTCGATGGGGGCGCCACGCGCGGCAACGGGGAGGAGGGGGAGGACGTCACCGCCAACCTGCGCACCATCGGCGCGTTGCCGCTGCGCCTGCGCGGCTCGGAGCCGCCGGCGGTGGTGGAAGTGCGCGGTGAGGTCTACCTGCCTCTGGCCGCCTTCTCGCGCCTCAACGAGGCGCGCGCGGCCGCCGGCCAGCCCGCGTTCGTCAACCCGCGCAATGCCGCCGCCGGCTCCATCCGCCAGCTCGACCCGGCAGTGGCCGCCGCGCGGCCGCTCGATCTGTGGTGCTACGCGATCGGCTTCAGCGAGGGCCTCGACCTGCCCGATCACCACAGCGCCCTGGAGTGGCTGCGGGCGCAGGGCTTCCGCGTGAACCCGCAGATCGTCGTCGTGGACAGCATCGACGCTGTGGCCGCGGCCTGCCGCGCCTGGGAGGAGCGCCGCGCCGACCTGGACTACGACATCGACGGCGCCGTGGTCAAGGTGGACTCCTTCGCGCTACAGGCGGCGCTGGGCAGCGTCGCGCACGATCCCCGCTGGGCGATCGCCTTCAAGTTCGCGCCGACCACCGTGATCACGCGTCTGCACGGTATCGAGGTCAACGTGGGGCGCACCGGAGTGCTCACGCCGTTCGCGGTGCTGGAGCCGGTGTTCGTCGGCGGCGTCACCGTCGAGCGCGCCACGCTGCACAACGAAGACGACATCCGCCGCAAGGACATCCGGCCCGGCGACGACGTGATCTTGCAGCGCGCCGGCGACGTCATACCGCAGGTCGTAGGGCCGGTGCTCGAGGGGTGGGCGGAAGAGGACGGGCGGCGTGAAGAACGCTCCGCGCGTCACGCCGCCCTCCCCGAGTGGCAGATGCCCAGGGCGTGCCCGGCTTGCGGGGCGCACGTGGTACGCGAGACCGGCGAGGTCGCCGTGCGCTGCCCGAACCGTTCGTGTCCCGCGCAGCTCGTGGAGAGCATCAAGCACTTCGTGAGCAAGGGCGCCATGGACATCGACGGCGTCGGAGAGAGGCTGGTCGAAGACCTCTACGCCGAGGACCTCGTCCGCGACGTCGCCGACCTGTATGCCCTGCGCCGGGAGGATCTGGTCGAGCTCGAGGGGTTCGCGCTCGACCAGAAGACCGGCGCGGCCAAGCGCGCCGACCGCGTCCTTGCGTCCATCGACGAATCCCGGACGCGCCCGTTCGCGCGCCTGCTCTTCGCCCTCGGTGTCCGTCACGTCGGCGCCGTCACGGCGCAGGCCCTGGTCCTGGGATTCCCGAGCATCGAGGCGCTGCGGGCAGCGTCCGTCGAGGAGCTCGCCGGCGTCCCCGGTGTGGGCCCCGTGGTGGCCGAGGCGGTGCAGCAGTATCTGGCCGACGAGCACAACCGCGACACCCTCGAAAAGCTCCGCGCCGCAGGGCTGCGGCTTGCGGAGGAGCATCCGCGGCGTGCCGAGGGCGAGCTCGCGGGCAAGTCGTTCGTCCTTACAGGCAAGCTGTCGTCACTCCCTCGCGGCGAAGCCCAGGCGCTGATTGAGGCCCGGGGAGGCCGGGTCAGCGGCTCCGTGAGCAAGGCCACGGACTACGTGGTCGTCGGCGAGGATCCCGGTTCCAAGCTGGCCAAGGCGAGCCGCCTGGGCGTCGTCATCCTGGGCGAGGATGAGCTGCGCAAGCTCCTGGCCGCCGCCGATGCTTCGGCGGACGCGGCGGCCGGCCGGCTTTCCCTTGGCGATGATGCGCTGCCCTGAGCGTCGAGACGCTCCCGAGGCGGCCGGCAGCAACGACTGAACGGAGGACGCTTTGCGTCGCGCTTAATATCGCTTAATAATAAGTTAACACTTCCTTCATGCAGCGCCCCTAGTGTGCGTCTTGCGACGCTTCCCGACTCTGAGAAGCCCGCTGCCAGCACGAAGAGCTGGTACCTCCTATCTTCTCTTTGGTTCGCCCCGGCCCCGGGCGAACCACGGCCTGAGGGCAGGCGGGTCCCGCCCCCAGCCGCGGCATCCCTGCCCACCTCGCGGCCACGCGCGCGCAGGCGTGGATTCACGCTGATCCCGGCTCCCCTCCTGTGCGTTAACCGCGGGGCAACCGGCACTTCGCGCCGCTACGCGGGGCTTCACGCCGGCGCAATACCGGCGGGGCAGACTTGGTGTCGGCTCCTACGGCCGGCAAGCGACAAACCCCCGCACGAGGGTTTGCCCACAAGCTCAGCTACGAGGCCCCGTTTCCTGGCGGGGCCTCGTTCTTTTGGCCGTCCCTCCGGGCCGGTGCCGGCGGCCTCGAACGACGCCGGCCGCCTCGTGGCGACGCCGCGCAGCGGCGGTAGCACCATCGGGTGCTCTCCTGCGGGGGCTCCGGCCCAGTATCCGATCCGCCGTCCATGTCGGCGTTTCAATTAGCTCTGTCCGCGCGCGGCCGCCAACTTTGCCGAGATATCACTCCATGACAGGTCATTGCCTCGCGTGTAGGCTCAGGCCCGCCGAATCATTGCGGCACCGGCGAGCGACCCGTGGGCACGAAGGGCCACGCCGCGGGTGCCTTGCGCACTGAACGCGGGGGCCGGCGGCCCTCCGTCAAGCCGAACAGGGGGCAAGAGTGACCGAGCATCCCATCCCGACGCGCATGGGCGACGGCGCGCTGGTGTTTCTCACGCCTGCCGAGATCGAAGCCGCCATTCGTGACGGCGTGGCGGCCGCGGTCAAGCGCGCCAAGGTGGAGCCGCTCACCGAGGACGAGATCGCGCACCTCCTCGACATCTTCAGCAGCCGCTCACGGTTCAGCGCCGTCGACATCGGCGACGAGGTCACGCTGAGCTACGACGGTTGCGGCAGCCAGGACATCGGAACGCGCGTCAACGATCTGCAGTACTACGAGCAGTACCTGTGCGCCGACTCCGTCGAGCTCTACCACCACGACTACTCGTACAAGCCGGCGAAGGCCGTGCTCGGGCTTGAACAGACGACCATGCGCCAGGCGCAGTTCCTCCTCACGGCGCCGTGTGGATACGGCGCCATGCCCGACCTCGGCCTGTACACAGTGCCCGACGGTCCCATTGCGAACTGGGCGCAGCTCTTGCCGATGGGCAAGATCGCCGAGTCGCGCGCCGCCCAGGAAGAGGCGGTGGAGCTGGCCGTCGACGACATCGTCCTCGTCGCCGCGAGCATGGCCGAGGCCGGCGCCGACTTCATCGATCTCGACACCGCCGGCGCGGCCGGCGATGCCGATTTTCTGGCGGCGCTCCAGGCGATCGAGCGCATCCGTGCCCGCTTTCCCGACCTCGGCATCCAGATCGGTATGGCCAGCGAGTTCGTGCTCGGCATGCACGGCGAGCTGGAGTACGACGGCGTGCGCCTGGCCGGCCTCTGGCCGCGCGAGCAGATGAAGCTCGCGGCCAAGGCGGGGGTCACCATCTTTGGGCCGGCGATCAACGTCAACACCGGCAAGTCGGTCGCCTGGAACGTGGCGCGCACGATCACCATCGTCAAGCAGTGCTGCGAGGAGGCGACCGTGCCCGTGCACCTCAACGGGGGCATGGGCGTGGGCGGCGTGCCGATGCACATCCTGCCGCCCGGAGACGCCGCGTCGCGGGCCTCCAGATCGGCGGTCGACATCCTGCGCCTCGACGGCTTGTAGGTCGGGGCGGGCGATGTCTACGGCCAGGCGATCAGCCACGGCGTAGCCTCGGGGATGGGCGGCATCCGGACCGCTGGAGATCTGGTGGCCCGGATGCAGATCACCCGGGGGATGCGGCTGAAGCAGGCCAAAGAGCATGTGGCGCAGAAGCTGGGCGTCTCGCTGATGGACCTCAGCGACCCGGTGGTGATGCTGGACGTGCGCAAGGAGCGCGGTCTGGGCTCGTTCACCGAGGCCGGCGAGATCCTCTACATCGACGACCCCGTGGGGCTTGAGGCCAAGTTCCACATCGCCGAGCTCCTGGGCATCCCGATCAACTCCGTCGAGCGCTTCAAGGCGATGACGGGGGGTCGCGGCTGACTGGTCAGCGGGCCGCCGGCGAGGACGCCGCCGGCGCGGCGGCCACGAGGTCCACTGTGCCCAAGTGCAGGCCGTCGGCCACATACGTGGCGGTTCCGACGACGGCGCCTATCGCCGGTCGCGTGGGCAGCGAGGCGGGCGCGGAGACCACGATGGTGACGCTCGCCGCGGCGCGTACTACTGTCACCAGCTTCGTGCGCGCGGACAGCATCACGCCGCCGCCGTCGTCCAGCGGGAGGCTTGCGACCGGGTCGCCGACGTTCACGATCGTGCGCCGCGCGTACTGGGCCGACCCCCACGTGAACAGCGCGACTGCGTCCGTGACCTCCTGGTCGCGATTCGGCTCGTGCATGGTGACGACGATGAGGGGCACGAGCCCCGGTTTGCCGGAGCCGACGAGCACCATGCCCGAGACGTCGGTGGCGCCCGCCTTGATGCCGTCGCCCCAGGCGTAGTCGAGCAGGCGGTTGTGGTTCTTGATCGGCACGGCGTGGTCGGGCGGGTAGCGGATGACGGTGTGCTTGATGCGCACCAGATCGCGAAAGCGGGCGTCGCGCATGGCCACGCGGCCGAGCTCGGCGAGGTCGGCGGCGCAGGAGTACTGGTGGGGCACCGGTCTGCCGCGGCAGTTGACGAAGTGGGTGTCCTTCAGCTTGAGGGCCGCGGCACGCGCATTCATGAGCTTGACGAAGAGCTTCTCACTACCGGAGACGTAGCTCGCTAACGTGAGCGCCGCGTCGTTGGCGCTCCTCACCATGAGCGCCCTCAGCGCCTGCTGGATGGTGATGCGGTCGCCCGGCCGCAGAGCGACGCCCACCTCCTGGGGTAGAGGGATCGCGGGCACGGTGGCGTAGAGGCCGAGCTTCTTCACATGCTCAAGCACGACGAGCGCCGTCATGATCTTGGTGCACGAGGCGGGGGGCAGGCGGCGAGACGAGCCCTTGGACCACAGCACAAGGCCGGTGCGCCGGTCGATGAGCGTGGCCGTCCAGGCCTTGACCGTGGGCGCCGGACCGACTGCGCCGCCGGCGGCCGACGGAGACCCGTGCCCGCCGGCGGCGGTCGTCGCGAAAACAGCCAGAAGCAGGCCGCCCACGATCGCCGCCGCGAGCCGAAGGGGCGCGCCGCGCCGCGCCGGCCGAGGCGGGGTGAAGGACAACGACGACATGCTCAAATCATAGCAGGGGCTCAGGGCCCCTCTCGGCCTCGGCGCCGTGCCGTCGCCCGGCAGTGCCGCCTGCGGTTCCCGTAGCCGGCGCCACTGGATACACTGGGCGAGCGCGCACGATGGGCGCCGCGCGCGAGCCGGCGCAGCTCAGTCGCAGAAGATGTCGGCTTGCCGGCGGCAGCTCGGCGGTTCGACTCCGCCTGCAGGCGCCAGCCGACCTGGCAGCGTCTGCGTCCACCTTGGAATGGCGGCGGCGCGATGGGGAGGGCACGTGATCGTCGGCAGAATGAAGGCCGCGCTGGCGCTCGTGATGGTGACGTGCGGCGTCGCGATCGCTGCGCCGGCGACGCTCGCCGCCGCGGGGCCGCAAGACGCCTCGCTGCTCCTCAGCTCGCCGCACAGCTTCCAGGTCTTCCAGCGTGGCGCCGATGGACGCGGCGACATCCTCATCGCGGGCCGCGCCGCCGGTCTGGGGAACGACCTGGAGGTGCGCTGGGGGGACGAGCCGTGGGTGCCGTTCGCGGGTCGGCCTGACGGCAGGTTCACGCTGCGTCTGGGTGACCGCCCGGCGGGCCAGGCGACGCTTCAGGTGCGCAGCGCCTCGCGTCAGGATGTCGTCGCGAGCTGTGAGTACGTCGGCGTCGGCGACATCTACGTGGTCGCCGGTCAGAGCAACGCCAGCGGGCGCGGCACCTCCCCGAACCAGTACGCGCACCCAGTGCTGAGGGCGGCGCTCTTCGGCAACGACGATCGCTGGAAGGACCTTGTCGACCCGGTCGACAGCGCCGCCGGCCAGGTCGACCGCGTGAGCGCCGATGGCGACGCGGGCGGCTCGGTGTGGCCGCTCCTCGCGACGGAGCTCATGGCGGCCGAGAACGTGCCCGTGGCGTTCGTGCCCTGCGCCAAGAGCGGCAGCTCCATCGTGAGGTGGGAGGAGCACCCCGCGGCGTCTCACCCGAGCCGCACCCTCTTCGGCTCGATGCTGCGCCGCGTGCGCGCCGTCGGCGGGCGGGTGCGAGCCGTGCTCTTCTGGCAGGGCGAGGCCGACGCCCGCAGGTTGACCTCCAGACAGGCCTACGCGGCGGGGCTCCGCAGCTTGGCCGCCGCCCTGGCCCACGATTGCCGAGCGCCGCTGGTCGTCGCACAGATCGGCGACTACGACCCGCGTGCGTGGTCGGCCGGTGGTGTCAACGCCATCCGGCTCGCCCAGCAGCAGGGCTGGCGCGCGGGCTGGGCCCTGGCGGGCCCCGCGCTGTACGACATCGACTTGCACGGGCACGCGCATTTCACGGATGCGGACGACGAGCTGGTCGCCGCCCACCGCTGGGCCGCCGCCGTCTTCGCCGCCGTCCTTCACCGCGCGGTCCCTTCCGCGCCCAGACTGAAGAGCGCGCGCTACGACGGCGGCCTGACCGTCACCCTGCGCTTTGCGGGCGGCGGCGCGTCCCTGCGTCCGGGGGAGGCCGGCGGCCTCGTGGTGCGCGCCGCCGGGGACCCGCTGCAGGTGACCGCCTTCGTGACCGCGACCGATACGGTGACGCTGCTCCTCGCGGCGCCCTCGCTCCTGCCGCTCACCGTCTCGCTGGGGAGCGGCCGTGAGGCCGCCGGCCGGCCCGTGCCGGTCGACGACTCGCCGTGGGCCCTGCCGGCACAGGTGTTCGTGGATCATCCTGTCGCAAGGTCCGCCGAGTGAAGCAAGGCGAGATCCTCTGCGTGGACGACTCTATGGCCTGGGCCTCGAGGCCGAGCTCCAGAGCGCCGGGCTGCCGGGCATGCCCATCAGCTTCGCCGAGCGCTTCTGGGCGATGACGGGCGGGCGCGGCTGAGTCAGGGGCCGGCCGAGGGGCTGCCGAAGGGACCCGGCGAGGCAGGGGCGAAGCCGGCGGCGACGAGGCCGACCGTGCCCACCCGCACGCCGTCGGCCCAGTAGCCTGCCCGCCCGATGACGGTCCCCTCAGGCGGCAGCAGCGAGAGCCGCGCGGGCACGGCGTAGCGGGTCGTGACGACGGCCGCCGCGCGCACCAACGCGGTGAGCGAGGCGGCGGCGGCCAGAGCCACCCGCCGGCCGCCGGCGAGGCGCACTGTGGTGACCACTTCGCCGGCCGCGACGAGGGTCTGGCGGGCGTATTGCGCGGAACCCCACCTGAGCAGGCCGACGGCGTCGCGTTCCTCCTGGTCGCGGCTCGGCTCGTGCATGGTGACGACGATGAGAGGCACGAGCCCCGGGCGGCCGGAGCCCACGAGCACCATGCCCGACTCCGACGTTGCCCCGGTCTTGATGCCGTCGCCCCACGGGTAGTGAAGCAGGCGGTTGTGAGACGTCACTTGCACCGCGTGGTTCGGCGGCCACGTGATCACGGCCCTGCGCATGCCGGCCAGCTCGCGAAAACGGGCGCTCCGCATCGCGAAGCGGCCCAGCGCCGCCAGGTCGCGAGCCGTCGAGAAGTGCCCCGGCTGCGGCGTGCCGCGGCAGTTCTCGAAGTGCGTGCCGGTCAGCCCCAACTCTCGCGCGCGGGCGTTCATGAGGCGCACGAAGGCGGGCTCGTCGCCGGCGACGTAGGCTGCCAGGGTGAGGGCGGCGTCGTTGGCGCTTTTCACCATGAGGGCGCGCAGCGCCTGCTGGACGGTGATGCGCTCGCCGGGCAGCAGCCCGATGCCCACGGTCTGCGGCAGAGGGATGTCAGGCACCGTGGTGTAGCTCTCAAGATCGTGCACGTGCTCGAGCACGAGGAGCGCCGTCATGATCTTGGTGCAAGACGCCGGCGGCAGGTGGCGATCCGCGTCCTTGGACCAGAGGACGGTGCCGCTCCGCGCCTCGATCAGGATCGCGCTTCTGGCCTGCACGGCGGGCAGCACCGTCCCGGACCTCGACCCGGACCCCGACCCCGACGAGCCTTTCTCGGGTGGCTTCCCGGCGCACGATTGCAGGATGACGACCGATCCTGCCACGAGGCACAGGACGGCGACGAGGATGAGGAGCAAAGGGTGCGACCGGAGCAGGTTCGACGAGCGGCGCGCAAGCCGCGTGACCCAGTCTGGGAGGCTCATGGCGCGGAGTATAGCAGCGGGGCGCCGGCGGCCGGCAGAGCCGCCGGCCTGATGAGCCGCCTGCGGTTCCCGTGGCCCGCGCCACTCGATACACTGAGCGAACGCGCGCCATGCGCGCCACGCATGAGCCGGCGTAGCTCAGTTGGCAGAGCAGCCGCCTTGTAAGCGGCAGGTCAGCGGTTCGACCCCGCTCGCCGGCTCCAGCAGGCTCGAATCGCTCACAGAAGGGCCCCTCGCGGGGCCTTCCGTACTCCAAGCGTACTCCCTGGCTGTGCAACTACTTCTGGCCGGCCTCGGGCAGATCGTGCCTGCGGATCCGGGGCGCGCCGGCGGTCGTATTCGTCCGCGCGCCGCGCAGCCGCCTACGGGGCCCCGCGCGGCCGGGTCGACGGTGCAGCGCCCGGCTCCTCGCCCCGGCGCTCGTCCCGCTCACCGTTGTCTCGGCGCTGGCCGTCGTCGCCGGCTCCGGCCGGCTCCGGCGCGCGCAGCCTCAAAGCGTTGACTGGGACCGTTCTCAAAGTGCTGCGCGCCCTGCGCGCATCCGAGCCGGCGTTTCTTTCAGTTGAGCAGGTCCTTCGTGTACCAGTGGTCGCGTCGAGCCGTGGAACCGCGGTGGGAATCCGTGGAGGAAAGCAGGGTTCACGAACCCCGTCGCGGAATGCAAGGGCATGACCATCCCCTTCGCCCAGGCGCGTGTGAGCCACGAATGGGGCGCCCGGCTGATGCACAGCCGGCAATGCGGCGACCGCGCCGACCCCGGCGGCTGCGGCGCGGGGTAGTGCGCAAGGGGAAGACAAGGATTCCCTGACTTTCGCGTCGCACGCGGCCGTCCGCAGGCTCGCTCGCAGACGGGCAAGACAAGGATTCCTTGTCTTGCCTCACAGTACTACCCCGCGCGCCGCTATCGCGGGCGGCTCCCGCGACCGCGGCGGGTGTGGGGCGTCATGTCAGCCTTCGCGCCGCTCGTCGATCCGGAGGCTGCTCGCGCAACCGGACGGAAGGGGATGGCTATGTGGAAGGGATAGGAGCTCCTCCGGCTTTGCGCAACGGGCGGCCCGGGACCCTGCGCGGTTGACGCCGGCCCGCTGCTCCTGTACTCCATAGGCGCTCGCCACGCGCGCCGACCACCTTACTGCGGGTTGGCGCCGCTCGTGCTTGCTTTGGGAGAGAAGCACCGCAATGGGGAGGGATCTTGCTCGTCCAGAGGATGAAGACCGCGTTCGCGCTCGCGCTCGTGACGCTCGTGCTCGCGGCCGCCGCGCCGGCGGCGCTTGCCGCCGCAGGGCCGCAAGACGCCGCGCTGCTCCTCAGCTTGCCGCACAGCTACCAGGTCTTCCAGCGCGACGAGAACGACCGCGGCGTGATTCTCGTCGCGGGACGCGCCGTCGGCCTGGGGACTCACCTGGAGGTACGCTGGGGGAACGAGCCGTGGGTGCCGCTGACCTGCCGCCCGGACGGCGCCTTCGCGCTGCGCCTGGGCGCCCGTGCGGCGGGCCAGGCGACGCTTCAGGTGCGCAGCGCCTCGCGTCACGACGTCGTCATCAGTCGCCAGTACGTCGGCATCGGCGACATCTACGTGGTCGCCGGTCAGAGCAATGCCAGCGGGCGCGGCACCTCCCCGAACTGGTACACGAGCCCCGTCTTCAGGGCGGCGCTCTACGGCAACGACGATCGCTGGAAGGAGCTCAACGACCCGGTCGACAGCGTGGTCGGTCAGGTCGACCCCGTGAGCGCGGATCCTCAGGCGGGAGGCTCGGTGTGGCCGCTCCTCGCGACGGAGCTCATGGCCGCCGAGAACGTGCCCGTGGCGTTCGTGCCCTGCGCCAAGGGCACCACTCCCATCTGGAGGTGGGAGGAGAACCCCGCGGCGCCTCACTCGCGTGACACCCTGTACGGCTCGATGCTGCGCCGCGTGCGCGCCGTCGGCGGACGCGTGCGAGCCGTGCTCTTCTGGCAGGGCGAGGCCGACGCCCGCAGGTTTACGTCGGAGCAGGTGTACGCGGCGGCGCTTCGCCGCCTCGCCGCCGCCGTGGCGCAGGACTGCGGGGCACCACTCGTGGCGGCGCAGATCGGCGACTACGACGCGCGCAGGTACACGCCGAAGGGCATCAACGGCATCCGGCTCGCCCAGCAGGAGGCCTGGCGCGCGGGCTGGGCCCTGGCGGGCCCCGCGCTGTACGACATCGACTTGCACGGCCGTTCGCACTTCAAGACCTGGGATGACGAGCTGGTGGCCGCCCACCGGTGGGCGGCCGCCGTCCTCGCCGTCGTCCTCCGCCGCAAGGTACCAGCCGCGCCCAGGCTGAGGCGCGCGCGCTACGACGGCGGCCTGACCGTCACCCTGCGCTTCGACTGCGACGGCGGGTCCCTGCGTCCGGGGGAGGCCGGCGGCCTCGTGCTGCGCTCCGCGGGCGACCTGCTGCAGGTGACCGCCTCCGTCACCGCGACCGACACGGTGACGCTGCTGCTCGCGGCGCCCGCGCCCCCGCCGCTCACCGTTTCTCTGGGCAGCGGCCGCGACGCCGCCGGCCGGCTCGTGCCGGCCGAGAGCTCGCTGTGGGCTCTGCCGGCCGAGCTGTTCGTCGACGCTCCCGTCGTGACGCCCGCGGACTGAGGCGGCGCCGCCCCGGCGCGGTGGCGCGCGCCTTCGGCCGTCCTGTACAGTTGCGCGCGCAGGTCTGCTCAACAGCGGTCGACGCGCCTCGCGTGCTCGTGGCATCTCGCAGACCTCCGCGGCCGCCATGCGGCGAGCGCTCGATCCGGATGAAGCACGGAGGTGATGCCGTTGGAACCCAGGATCCCGACCCGCATGGGTGACGGGTCTCTCGTCGAGATGACGCGCTCCGAGATCAGGGCCGATCTCGAAGCAGGCACCCAGCTCGCGGCCAAGAGGGCCAAAGTGCCGGAGCTCACGCAGGACGAGCTCGACCACCTGCTCGACATCTACGCCTCGGCGGCGCGCTTCACCGCCGTCGACATCGGCGACGAGGTCATCCTCTCCAACGACGGCACCGGCACCAAGCACATCGGCAACCGCGTGCAGGACCTGCAGAGCTACGAGGCGCTGCTCGGCGTCGACATGGTCGAGCTCTGGCAGATCGACTACTCCTACAAGGCGATCAAGACCAATGTGGCCCACGAGGGTCAGAGCATGAAAATCGCCCAGACGCTGCTCACCAACCCGGTGCAGTACGGCGCCATGCCCGACCTGGGCCGCTACTCGAAGCCGGACGGCCCTATCCCCAACTGGTCGGAGCTGCTGCCGATGGGCAAGATCGACGAGGCGCGGCAGGCCCAGGAAGAGGCCTGCGAGATGCTCGTCGAGGACATCAGCTTCGTCGCCGACGCCATGGTCGCGGCCGGCACCGACGGCATCGACTTCGATACCACCGGCGCGGCCGGCGATGCCGACTTCCTCGCCGGCCTCCGCGCCTGCCGCATGCTCCGCGAGAGGTACCCGTGGCTGGGCATCGAGATCGGCATGGCTGCCGAGCTGGTGCTCGGCATGCACGGGCAGCTCGAGTTCGATGGCGAGCGGCTCGCCGGCATGTGGCCCAAGGACCAGCTGCGCATGGTGCAGCAGGCCGGCGCCAGCATCTACGGGCCGGCCGTGAACATCAACACCGGCAAGTCCACCGCCTGGAACATCGCCCGCGCGATCACCCTCATCAAGCCCGCCATGGAGCTCGCCGAGATCCCCGTGCACGTCAACGTCGGCATGGGCGTCGGCGCGGTGCCGACCTGCGTGTATCCGCCGGCCGACGCCACCAGCCGCGCCTCCAAGGCCTTCGTTGAGATCCTCAAGATCGACGGCTACTAGGTGGGCACCGGCGATCCCCTCGGCATGGAGGGGGCACACGCGCAAGCCTCGGGCATGGGCGGGATGCGAGCGGCCGGAGATCTGGTCGCACGCATGCAGATGACCCGAAGGATGCGCCTCAAGGAAGCCAAGCAGTACGTGGCCGGCAAGCTCGGCTGCACGCCGCGCGACCTCAGCGACCCCGTCGCCATGGAGCAGATCCGTCTCGAGAAAGGCCTGGGCACGCTGGCCTTCACGTCCTCCGTGCACCCGGACGCGCCGGGCATGATGGAGGCCAAGTTCAACATCAGCAGGGCGCTCGAGATCCCCATCAACTGCGTCGAGCGCTTCAAGGAGCGCGCGCGTCTGTAGCAGGCCGGGGCGGCGGGCGCGCGGCGGAGATCCGCCGCGCGCCCGCCGCCGCCGTTCAGCGATGCATCTCGGCGGAATACTCTGTGCCCGTGACCACGGTCTCGGCCTCCGCGTCTCACCGCTTCTCGCGTAGACGCTGAATAATGATGAGGCTGGGGCTTGTGCGCCGCGCGCCGCCCGCACTAGAATGTCCCATTCGTCCGTGGTCAATAGGGAAAAGGAGAACAATGCCTCGCGCATTCAAGGTAGCCCTGTTCGCGACGCTGCTCGCCGCCGTCGCGCTCGCCGGCGTCGTCGCCGGCTGCGGCAGCAGCTCCAGCAGCTCCAGCTCCAGCAGCCCCACCGCCAGCGGCGGCACGTCGAAGGCGTACAAGATCGGCATCACCCAGATCGTGACCCACCCGGCCCTCGACGCCGCCGTCCAGGGGTTCAAGGACGCGCTCGTCGAGAAGGGCTTCACCAACGTCACCTACGACGAGCAGAACGCGCAGGGCGACATGGCGACGGCTTCGAGCATCGCGCAGAAGTTCGCCAGTGAGCCGCTCGACCTCATCCTCGGCGTGGCCACGCCGACCACGCAGGCCGTGGTCAAGCTCATCACCACCACGCCCATCGTGTTCACGGCCGTCACCGACCCCGTGTCGGCCGGCCTCGTGACCGATCCCGCGGCGCCGACCGCCAACGTCACCGGCGTGAGCGACCAGATGAGCGTCGAACCTATTCTGGCGCTCGTCAAGCAGATCAATCCGAACGCCAAGAGCGTCGGCATCGTCTACAACTCCGGCGAGTCCAACTCCGTGTTCATCGTCAAGCAGGTCGAGGCCGCCGTGGGGCCGCTCGGCCTTACGCTGGTCAAGGCGACGGCGAGCACGTCGTCTGAGGTACAGGCGGCGGCGCAGTCCCTGGTGGGACGCGTGGACGCCATCACGGTCATCGGCGACAACACCGCCGTCGGGGCAATCGAGGCCATCGTCAAGGTCTGCCAGCAGAACAAGATCCCGCTGTATGCCGGCGACCCCGACAGCGTCAAGCGCGGCGCCGCCGCCGGGTACGGCCCCAACTACGCGGAGCTGGGCAAGCAGGCCGGGTACCAGGCCGCCCTTATCCTCGGCGGCACGGCCATCGCGGACATTCCGGTGATCTACGCCAAGGACCTGCCCGGGAACGAGCAGCTCTCGATCAACGTGAAGGCGGCCAAGGCTCAAGGCGTCACCTTCCCGGCGGACCTGGTGAGCAAGGCCACCAACACGTACTGACGCAAGCCGCCCGCGACGGTCGCAGGCGCGATAGACTAGACGGGGCCGGGGCCGCGCACGCGGCCCCGGCCCCGACCACGGGGGGACGTTCCACGTGCAAGTGATCATTTCGAACGCGCTCGAGCAGGGGCTCATCTACTGCTTCATGGTGCTCGGCGTGTTTCTCACGTTCAGAGTGCTCGACTTCCCCGACCTCACCGTCGACGGCAGCCTGCCGCTGGGCGCGGCCGTCACCGGCGCCCTGATCGTCGGCGGCCACTCGCCGCTCCTGGCCACCGCGGCCGGCGTGGGCGCGGGCATGTGCGCCGGCCTGGTCACCGGGTTTCTCCACCTGCTGCTCAAGTCGGGGGAGAGCGACTCGACCAACTACGGCCCCAAGCTGCTCGCCGGCATCCTCACGATGACCGCCCTCTACACCGTGAATCTGCGCGTCATGGGGCGCAGCAACATCCCACTGCTCGGTGTGGAGACGATCTTCGAGAAGCTCGGCGCGTTCTTGTCGCTGACCATGGTCGGCTGGAACCTGGTGCTCGTCCTTGTGGCGCTCGCCATCGTCGTCAAGTACCTCCTCGATTGGCTGCTGCACACCGAGTTCGGGCTCACGCTGCTGGCCACCGGCGACAACGAGCAGATGATCCGCGCCATGGGCACCAACACGAACTTCACGCGCATCGTCGGCCTCGCCATCGCCAACGGGCTGGTGGCGCTTACGGGCTCCCTGGTCGCCCAGCAGCAGGGCTTCGCCGACGTCGGCATGGGCATCGGTACCATCGTCGCCGGTCTGGCCGGGGTCATCATGGGCGAGGTGATCTTCGGTATGCGCAGCATCAGCTGGGTGCTGTTCAGCGTGATCGGCGGGTCGATCGTGTACAGGTTCCTCATCGCCATCAGCCTTCGCCTGGGCATTCAGCCCACCGATCTCAAGCTGCTGACCGCCGTGCTGGTCGTCGTGGCGCTCTCCATCCCCACCGTGCGTCGCAAGGTGGTGCGCCTGTGAGCGCGCCCGCGACTCTCGACATCGGCGCACTGCGCAAGGTCTTCTTCCCGGCCACGGCCAACGAGGTCGTGGCCCTCAACGGCATCGACCTCGAGGTGCCGGCCGGCCAGTTCGTCAGCATCATCGGCTCCAACGGCTCGGGCAAGTCGACCCTGCTGAACGCCGTGGCCGGGACGTTCCCGGTGAGCGCCGGCAAGATCGTGCTCGACGGGCGCGACGTGACCAGGCAGGCCGAGCACGTGCGCAGCCGCACGATCGGCCGGGTCTTTCAGGATCCTCGCGCCGGCACGGCCCCCTCGATGACCATCGAGGAGAACCTCGCCATCTCGCTGCTGCGCTCCAAGCGCAGCAGTCTGCGGCGCGGCGTCACGAACCGGCGCCGCGACGTCATGCGCGCGCAGCTCGCGCGCCTCCATATGGGCCTTGAGGACCGCCTGAAGGCGGGCGTCAACAAGCTCTCCGGCGGGCAGCGCCAGGCGATGTCGCTGCTCATGGCCACCATCGCCGAACCCAGCCTGCTGCTTCTCGACGAGCACACTGCCGCGCTCGACCCCAAGGTCGCCGCGACGATCATGCAGCTCACGGCGGCGATCGTCGCGGAGCGCGGGCTCACGACGCTGATGGTCACCCACAACATGGAGCTGGCCCTGCGCTACGGCGACCGCCTGATCATGATGCACGCCGGCCGCGTGATGCTCGACCTCGACGCGGGGCAGAAAGCCGCCCTCGAAGTGGGCGACCTCATCGAGAAGTTCCACGAGGTCGCCGGCGAGGCGTTCGCCGTCGACCGCATGCTGCTGGAGTAGCTCGGCCGCGACGCCTGGCGACGCCGGGTCAGCCGCGCAGCTCCCGGTCGGCGTGGCCGACAATGCGCCGCAGCTCTGCCTGCACGTCCGCGGCGAGCGGCGCGGGCTCGTAGTGCTGCAGGATGTCGAGGGCGCGTTCGCGCGCGACCGACGCGGCGTCGCGGTAGTGCTGGCCATCGGCGTCGATCTCCTGGGTCACGGCGCGCACCACGGCGTCGCGCATGTGCCGCCGCGTGTGCGGCTGCGCGAGGAAGTGCCCGCCGGGCCCCACGGCGTCGATCACGTCGAGGGCCAGCGACTCCGTGTCCATCGGTATGTCGAGAAACGCGTGCCGCGCGCGGTGGTAGAGGTCGTCGTCGAGCACAAGGTTCTCGGGAGTGAACAGGTTGTAGGTGTTCGTGAGCCCGATGCCGGTGTAGGTCTCGCAGCCGTCCAGAGCGACCTGGAGGAGCTGCAGCATGGTCTCGACGCCGGCCTGCCAGGTCCCCGGGAGCTCGGCGTCGGTGCCGCCGAAGGGGCCCAGCGCCGGCAGGCCGAACGAGTGCAGCAGCTCCGTCGCGAGGAAGCGGCAGCGGTCGTCGAGCGGCGTGGTCATGGTGAGGGCCGTGCGCGGGTCGGCGTAGATCTGCATGATCGACCCCCACACGGGGGCGCCGGGCGCGGCGAGCTCGTGGAGCACCGCCGCGCTGACGATCTCGGCGGCGCCGACCACGAAGGCGCCGGCCTTGGTGGCCGGCGCCGTGGTGCCCAGATTCGGCATCGTGACGTAGCACACGGGCACGCCGGCCGCGGCGAAGACGAGGCCGGCCTCGATGCCGTCCTTGTCGTTGACCAGCGGCGACACCGTGCCGATGAGGTCGCTCATGAGCGGCCGGCGGCGGAGCCCTTCGGCCCCGCCGGCCACCAGGGCGGCCATCTCCACGGCATGGCGGGCGAGCTTTTCGCCCTGCACCATGCCCATCAGGTGTTTCGTGGTGTTGTTCCAGCCGGCCTCGATCTCGTGGAGCTGGGCCGTCTCGCCGCAGTCGCCGGCGCTCACCGTGGGCCACCAGAACGAGATCGAGCCCAGGCAGTCCTGCATGCGCGTGATGTCGGCGAGATCGGCCTTCGTCGAGGCGCGCCGCGCGCCGCTGCGCCAGTCCACGACCTCGACGCCGCAGCCGTCGGTGGTGCCATAGGTGTAGCCCGACGCCAGGTCGAGGTCGTCGGCGCCGTCACGCGAGCCCAGTACGAAGCTGCGTGGGGCGAGCGCCAGCGCCTCCTCGACCAGCCGGCGGGGCAGGCGCACGAGGTCGGAGCCCTCGTCCACCTTTGCGCCGGCCCTTTTCAGGATGGCGAGCGCTTTCGCCGACTGGTACTTCACGCCGGTGCGCTCGAGCAGCGCCAGCGTCGCCTCGCGGAGCGGCTCGATCTGCGCCTCGCTGTGGAAGCGCACCGTGAAGTCCGAACGCAGCGGTGAGACAGACTGGCGCCGCGGGCCCCCGCTGCCCGGCGTCATC
>Ga0209083_1000319_pt1 | contig 74416 bp, 76 predicted proteins | sample AM7aDNAmetaG_FD_184132 | JGI IMG/M metagenome (GOLD analysis project Ga0209083, IMG submission 184132) | Freshwater microbial communities from Finland to study Microbial Dark Matter (Phase II) - AM7a DNA metaG (SPAdes) (version 3) | ecosystem: Environmental > Aquatic > Freshwater > Lake ... | reverse complement strand
TTAGGGCGTTGCTACGGGGTATTCAACCGGGTACACCTGTTTCAACGGTTGAGCCTAGACCTTGGCGGCTATGAGCAGTTTGCTTGAATTACAATGGGTTGCTAACCATGCGAAATCCCAAAGAACCTGATAAATTCCAAATTAAACCAATTGAGTTATTAAGACATTTCTGAATTTCAAGAGAGAACAATCCAATGAACTGGCAAGACCGCATCCAAGTTGATCCCACCATCTGCCATGGCAAAGTCTGTATTAAAGGCACCCGAATTCCAGTCGCTGTGATACTAGATAATCTCGCCGCTGGGGAGACTATCCCCACCATACTGCGAAGCTATCCCACACTTCAATCCGTCGATATTCAGACCGCGTTGGCCTATGCCGCCGAACTCGCCCGTGAACGTATCGTGGTCTTGCCGGATGCCGCCTGATGCGCTTCAAGGTCGATGAAAACCTGCCCGTTGATGCCGTAAAACTGCTGCGTCAACATACTCATGATGCGCTAACCGTGACCGAACAACGACTGAATGGTCAACCGGACACGCGCATCGCTGATATCTGTCGTGCCGAGGGGCGGGCTTTGGTGACGCTTGATCTTGACTTTGCCGACATTCGAAACTATCCACCGGACGACTCTGCCGGCATCATTGTACTGCGTCCAGCCACCCAAGGCATCGCCAGTGTGTTGCGTCTGTTACGACGCATGTTGCCGCTGCTGGAGGGGCAATCCTTGACAGGTGTTCTCTGGATTGTGGACGAGCGCAGTGTGCGGATTCGTGGCGCAGGGGATACCTAAAAATAAGTGTGGCATCGCGGGATATGCCGGTAATTTTCTGCCGGGTTTAATGCATAGAATGAACGCTGCACAGGCCTATCGCGGCCCGGACGGGCAGGGCGTTTTCGAAGACCCCTACGCTGGTGTTGCGCTCGGTCATGTCCGCCTGTCCATCCTCGACCTCAGTTCGGCGGCGGCCCAGCCCATGTATGCCCCGGACGGCCGGGGTGTCTTGGTCTTCAATGGCGAAATCTACAACTTCCAAGAACTGCGCCAAGACTTGATTTCTCGTGGGTACGTCTTCCTCTCCACCGGAGACACCGAAATCCTGCTGTATGGCTTGCGTGAATACGGCGCAGAGTTCATTACCCGGCTGAACGGTATTTTTGCCTTCGCCTGGTGGGATGCCAGCACCCGCGAGTTGTTGCTGGCGCGTGACACCCGTTGGGCATCAAGCCGCTCTACTATGCCGAACCCGCCCCCGGACAACTGCTGTTCGCCAGCGAAATTAAAGCCCTGCTGCAATACCCCCAACTTTCCCGCGAACCCGATTTCATTGCCCTGCAGCAACATCTCGCCTATTGCCACTCCATTGATGATCGCACCGCCCTCAAAGCTGTCAAGCGCCTACCGCCCGGGTGCTGGTTGCGCTGGCGGGTGGGTCAGCCATTTGCCATCCACCGCTACTGGCAAGCCCCGTTTAACCAAGAACCGCTTCATGACCGCCAGACCGCGCTCGCCGCTCTGCGACAACAACTACATAGCGCGACTCAAAGGCAAATGGTAGCCGATGTCCCTGTTGGCGTGTTACTCAGCGGCGGGCTGGACAGCAGCCTGATCGCCACGCTGGCCTTTAACCATGCCAGTACAGGCTTCGACTGCTTCACTATCGCCTATTCCCGCGCCGATAATCGTCTCGACCGCGCCGTCGAAGATCTGCCTTACGCCCGCAGCTTGGCCCGGCAACTAGGTTTGCCGTTGCATGAAATCGAACTTCAACCCCAAGTTGCCGATCTTTTGCCCAAGCTGATCGGCTATCTTGACGAACCGTTGGCCGATCCCGCCGCCATCGGAAGTTACCTGCTTTGCCAACTAGCCCGCCAATACGGGGTCAAGGTGTTGCTGACGGGCCAAGGCGGCGACGAGCTATTCTGCGGCTATCCTCGCTATCAGGTGTTTAATGCCACGGGCAAACTGGATCGCTGGCCGCTGGCATTGCGCCAGGCTATGGTCAAACTGGCGGTGCGGCTTCCTGGTGCATGGGAAGGATGGTTGGGTTCTAACATCCGTCGGGTGCGGCGGGTGCTGGTCGAACTGGGGGAACCCGCTGCCATCCGCTTTCTTAACCTCTGTGCCAACACGCCACAGGCTGAAATCAGCCGTATTTGGTCGCCAGCCGTGCGGGATGCCTTGCATGACGAGACTTTTCGCGACGACGACCTACGCCATATCGTCGCCACTGGTTTGAACGGTCTGTCTGCTTTGCAGGAACGTGACTTGACTGTTTACCTGCCTAACCACAATCTAAATTACACTGACAAGATGAGTATGGCGGTCGGGGTCGAGGCCCGTGTGCCGCTGCTGGACATGGAACTGGTCAATACAGTCCCCCGCTATCCTCACGCATGGCTGTTGGGGCGTGAGACCAAGGTGCTGTTGCGCGAAACGGCGCGGGGCATCGTGCCGGATGCGATCATCAACCGACCCAAGGCCGGTTTCGGTGCGCCCTACCGCAAATGGTTGCGCTACGACCTCGTAGACATGTGGCATGAACTGACCTCGGAATCCTCAGTCAAGGCCCGTGGCTGGTTTGATTATGATGCTTTGCAAGATGCCCGTGCCCGAAGCCAGAACGGGCAGGATGACCTCTACATGTTGCAATGGGCGGTGTTGACAATGGAGTTGTGGGCGAGACAATTTATTGATGGAAAGTTGCCTTAGCCGGATTATGCCTAGGAACCCAATACGGTTGAATTAAGGTTCTTGCTCGTCATTCCGGCAGGGATTGCCGGAATCCAGTCGCCATGGAGGGCAGACCAGATTCACCTCCCTGTGTTCTGGATACCGGCAATCCCTGCCGGTATGACGGCTGTGTCAACATTATTGGGTCTGGGGGCTGGGTCGTATAGCAAGGCATTGATAAATTTTCCTCGCACCCCCTTTTGCAAAGGGGGGGCTGGTTTAATCATTTCTGGAATACGCCTGATGAATAAAGATGCCGTACGAGAATTCTGGAACCAAGCCGCTTGTGGCGAGGAACTTTATCTTGCGGATACCGGGCAGGCGGGATACACAGCCCAAGCGGAGATGCGCTATGCCCTAGAACCTTACATCCGAGATTTTGCCGGTTCCGAGGAAACGCGGGGATTGCGGGTACTGGAAATTGGCGTGGGATTGGGGGCTGACCATCAGCAATTCGTCGAGGCGGGAGCCGATCTGTACGGAATCGACCTAACCGAACGCGCTATTGACCACACTCGTCAACGTCTGGCGGCTTTTGGTCTGGCATCTCATTTGGCGGTGGGCGATGCGGAGAACTTGGACTTTCCGGATGAATCCTTCGACAGGGTGTATTCTTGGGGCGTATTGCATCACAGCCCGGATACCCCAAAGGCCATTGCCGAAGTCTGGCGGGTGCTGAAGCGTGGGGGGAGGGCCAACATTATGATCTATCACAAACATAGCGTGGTCGGTTTCATGCTATGGCTTCGCTATGGGCTGTTGGCTGGGCAGCCATGGCGATCTTGGGCCGATATTTATGCCCATCATCTTGAAAGTCCCGGGACCAAGGCTTACACCGTCGCCGAGGCCCGTCAGCTTTGTGCGCGCTTCTCCCATTGCAAGATTTCTACAGTACTCACTCACGGTGATTTGCTGACCTCTGAAGCCGGTCAACGCCATCGGGGTTTGTTGCTGACCGTAGCCCGGAAAATCTGGCCTCGCTGGTTGATCCGGCGGTTTTTCCCCAGCAAAGGACTTTTCATGCTCATTACTGTGGTTAAATAAGGTATAGAATGGACCACGACCAAGCTTTCAAAAACCTCATCCTTGACTATCCCGCAGCCGCACTGGAGTTTTTTGCCGGTGCCAGTGGCTTGGAAGGGGCGACCATTACGCCAGTGCGGGAGGAGCAATTGCAAGAGGTTCTGGGTAGCCGCTACCGCAGGTTGGACGTACCCTTGAGAGTGGAATGGCCGGACGGGCGCAGGGCGGCGGTGCTGTTCGTGGTGGAGGAGGAAACCGAACCCCGGCGATTTTCCATCCACCGTCTGGCCCATTATTGCCTAGACTTGGCGGAACTGTTGAAGACGACACAAGTGGTGCCGGATTGGAACAAGCAGCGTAAGTATGTCGGGTTCATTGATTCCTACGCCGATTTGCGCGAAGATGAGGTGGCGCGTTACCGTGCCGAATATATTGAAAACGCGGGGGATAACACCATGGGTTTAGTGGCAACATTACTTGAAGAAGGCTGGCAGAAAGGCCGAAATGAAGGGCGGCAGGAGGGTCGCCAGGAGGGGGAAGCCGCGCTGCTGCTGCGGCTTATGGAACGTCGATTTGGGCCGCTGGCGGAGGCCTTGCGGGAGCGGATACTGTCGGCAGACGCGGAAGCCCTGTTGCTGTGGAGTGAACGCATCCTTACGGCGTCGGCACCGGAGGATGTGGTCAAGGATTAAAGGTGACGGGCGGACTTTCTGGTAAGGGGAGGTTGGTGCTACTTGACATTTTCATGCGTGGAAATGTTCGAGCTGGCTATTCGGCTCTTAGGCGATTTCCAAGAATGTTTACCCCCCTTTTTGCAAAGGGGGGGGCTGGTATGTTCATTTCTGGAATACGCCTTAAGCAAGGAATAACGCAGGTATTGACAGTGATATTGATCTAGCCGTCAGTGCCAATAGGCCTCGCTGGCCTATGCCGCCGAACTCGCCCGTGAACGCATCGTAGTCTTGCCTGATGCCGCCTGATGCGCTTCAAGGTCGATTAATCGAGCCAGAGTCCATTTTCTTTGTTAAGCTAACCACACTGCCGATTTTGGTAGCCTGTTTGACATTCCCCCGCGCTGGTTAGCCACCTGCCCGATTACCACTAACGGCTGACCGACCTTAGCGCATTCACCGACGTGGAAATGCGCGGCGGTGCCCTATTGCAGGCCGCGCTGTTGGTGATGAAGTACATCTTTCAAGACGAACTGCCCGAACGGTTACCGGGCATACTAGGGTTGACAGGCAATACTGTTGACTTAAGAAAAACACCGTCGTTCCGGCATGGACCGCCGGAACCTAGGCTCCAGATGGACGGTATGGATTGGTGGTACCCCTGCAATCTGGATGCATGAGGAACATCCATGTTCCTCACCCTTCGGGCAGCGAAGCTGTGCAAATCGGCTGTCCTGCCGATTTGTCCGGCGATCCCTGCCGGAATGACGGCTGTGTCAACAGTATTGAGGGTGACGGGGGGGGGCCATAGAAAATATTCTTGACATACAGCGTTTTTAATGTCGATTGATTGCTTTGTTTATCTTTGGCGGCAAGGGGTTGCCGCCCTACGACCCTTGTTAAGCAGTAGGTCGGCAACCCTTTGCCGACATGGATGTACATTAAGTAACTAATAGATATAGAAAACGCTGTAAATGAGACTAACCCCAAATCAACGCAAACAAATCCTCCAGGTGGCACGCCTGAACTTTGGTGCTGATGCCAATGTCTGGTTATTTGGTTCGCGTGTGGATGATACGCAGCGCGGGGGGGATGTTGATCTTTATGTGGAGACGGCACAGGCAAGTACCCTCTTGCCAGCGCTTCGATGCAAAATCGCACTTGAAGAAAGCCTGGATTTGCACGTTGATCTTGTGGTGAAAGAACCAGGCAAAAACAAACCGATTTACCAGATAGCAAAAAAACAAGGTGTTCAATTATGAACGATCATTTGCACCTGATAGTCAGGCATCTCACTCATTTGCAACGGATGAGTGAATACCTTGCCCACTCTGTGCAGAGATGCCAGCAAATTTTGCCTATATCGAACTGGCGTACATTGAGTTTGGAACAGCACGAAACACTTGCAGCGTTTAGAGTTAGGTTTAGTGAGTTTCAGGAACATCTGGGTAAGACCATGAGGGCAATTGCCATCGAAGAAGAAGTCAAAGTGGAACGCTTTGGTTCCGTGCTTGCCTTTATGGAAAAACTCGGGGTGCTTGAATCGGTGGAGCGTTGGAAAATTATTCGTGAGTTAAGAAATGCCGTGAATCATGAGTATGAAGAAGATGCTGACAGACTCATGCAATTTTTCACGGAAATGATTAACGCCACTCCAGAATTGTTTGCCTGCCACCATAAATTACTGGGTTTTTGTCGCGAAGCCTATGGGGTCAAGCCAGAATAATGTTGGTGAATTGCATCATGGAACATGATAAATTCCACGAGATGGTGCGCTTGAGGCAAGTGCTGCGCCCGTTGAGAGTGCCGGTAGATGTGTTGGTTTATTCGCAAGCGGAAATTAACCAGTCAAGGTCGATGAAAACCTGCCCGTTGAGGCCGCAAAACTGCTGCGTCAACATACTCATGGTGCGCTAACCGTGACCGAACAACGACTTAGGCGATTTCCAAGAAAGTTTACCCTCCTTTGCAAAAGGGGGGACTGGTATAATCATTTTTGGAATACGCCTAAGGCATAGAATGGACCACGACCAAGCTTTCAAAAACCTCATCCTTGACTATCCCGCAGCCGCACTGGAGTTTTTTGCCGGTGCCAGTGGCTTGGAAGGGGCGACCATCACGCCAGTGCGGGAGGAGCAATTGCAAGAGGTTCTGGGTAGCCGCTACCGCAGGTTGGACGTGCCCCTGAGAGTGGAATGGCCGGACGGGCGCAGGGCGGCGGTGCTGTTCGTGGTGGAGGAGGAAACCGAACCCCGGCGATTTTCCATCTACCGTCTGGCCCATTATTGCTTGGATTTGGCGGAACTATTGAAGACGACACAAGTGGTGCCGGTAGTGGTTTTTCTTCGCCAGGGCGAGTTCCCGAATGACTTGCGCCTGGGAAACGGCGAGGACATCTACCTGTCCTTCCGCTTCATTTATTGCGAGTTGGCGCGGGTATCGGCGGAGCGTTACATGGACAGTAGGAATATCGTGGCCCGGCTCAACTTGCCCAATATGCAGCATCCACGGGAGCGGCGGGTGGAAGTTTACGCCCGTGCCTTAGAAGGTCTGTTAGCCTTGGAGCCGGATTGGAACAAGCAGCGCAAGTATGTCGGATTCATTGATTCCTACGCGGATTTGCGCGAAGATGAGATGGCGCGTTACCGCGCCGAATATATTGAAAACACGGGGGAAAACACCATGGGTTTAGTGGCAACTTTACTTGAAGAAGGCTGGCAGAAAGGCCGAAATGAAGGCCGAAATGAAGGACGGCAGGAGGGTCGGCAGGAGGGTCGGCAGGAGGGTCGGCAGGAGGGTCGGCAGGAGGGTCGGCAGGAGGGTCGGCAGGAGGGGGAAGCCGCGCTGCTGCTGCGGCTTATGGAACGTCGATTTGGGCCGCTGGCGGAGGCCTTGCGGGAGCGGATACGGTTGGCGGACGCGGAAGCCCTGTTGCTGTGGAGCGAACGCATCCTTACCGCGGCTACAGCGGAGGAAGTGGTCAAGGATTAAAGATGAAACAAATCCTCCAATCACTGAAAACAGGCGTCACTAAAACGGCTGAAGTGCCTTGTCCCGCTATCCAGCGTGGACAAATTCTTATTCGTTCCAGCGTCACCTTGGTATCCGCCGGCACCGAGCGCATGTTGGTGGAGTTTGGCAAGGCGGGCTGGATTGACAAGGCCCGCCAGCAACCGGACAAGGTGCGGATGGTGCTCGATAAAATTAAAACTGACGGCTTGATGCCTACGGTCGAGGCGGTGTTCAACAAGCTCGACCAGCCATTGCCATTGGGTTATTGCAATGTAGGCGCGGTGCTGGATATCGGGTCGGGTGTCACTGGGTTTGCCATAGGCGAGCGTGTAGTCAGCAACGGCAAACATGCCGAAGCGGTGTGCGTACCGGTCAACCTCTGTGCCAAGGTGCCTGAATCCGTGGCGGACGAGGATGCCGCTTTCACCGTACTGGGTGCGATTGCCTTGCAGGGTATCCGTCTGGTCAATCCCACGCTCGGCGAAACCGTGGTGGTCACTGGCTTAGGGCTAATCGGCTTAATGACGGTGCAATTGCTGCGTGCCCATGGTTGCCGGGTGCTGGGACTGGATTTCGACCCTCTCAAGCTGGCATTAGCCCGGCAATGCGGGGCCGAGACGGTCGATCTTGGCGTTGGGCAAGACCCGCTGGCGGCGGCGTTGGTGTTTTCGCGTGGACGCGGTGTCGATGCGGTGTTGATTACAGCTTCCACTAAGAGCAACGAGCCAGTGCATCAAGCGGCGCAAATGTGCCGTAAGCGTGGGCGCATTGTGCTGGTCGGCGTGACCGGATTGGAATTATCGCGGGCGGATTTTTTCGAGAAGGAACTGAGTTTTCAGGTTTCCTGTTCCTACGGGCCCGGACGCTACGATCCTAACTATGAGGAAAAAGGCCAAGACTATCCGGTGGGCTTCGTGCGTTGGACTGAGCAACGCAACTTAGAGGCGGTGCTGGACATGATGGCTGATGGGCGCATCGACGTTAAGCCATTGATCTCACATCGCTTTGAGATTGATGAAGCGGTGCAAGCTTACGAACTAGTGGGCGGTTCGGCACCTTCCTTAGGGATATTACTCAGCTATCCTTCAGTATCGGAGAAACCGGATGCAATATTGCGTAACCAGACGGTGAACATAGGTCCAGCCCGGCCCTCCGTAGGCAAGGCGACCTTGGGGTTCATTGGTTCTGGCAACTATGCCACGGCCGTGTTGATTCCCGCATTCAAAGCGGCTGGCGTAAGATTGAAGACGGTGGCTTCCGCTGGCGGGGTTAGCGCGGCCCATGCCGGTCGCAAGTTTGGCTTTGAGAAGACCACGACGGCGACAGAAGAGGTTTTTGCCGATCCAGAAATTAACGCGGTGGTGGTGGCGACGCGGCATGATAGTCATGCACTACAGGTTTGCCATGCTTTGGAGGCGGGAAAGCCTGTTTTTGTCGAAAAGCCCTTGGCTTTGACTTTGGATGAATTGTCTCAAGTTGAAGTTGCTTATGCCAGTGCCTTAACGGCAGGGCAAATGCCATTAGTGATGGTTGGTTTTAATCGCCGTTTCGCTCCACAGGCAGTTAAGGTCAAATCCTTGTTGACAGCATTGGATGCCCCTAAAGCCTTGGTGATGATGGTCAATGCCGGTGCCATTCCCTCTACACATTGGACTCAGGATCGAGCGGTCGGCGGTGGGCGCATAGTCGGCGAGGCTTGCCATTTTATTGATTTATTACGCTATTTGGCAGGCTCGCCCATTGTTGATGCACAGGTAGTATCATTGGGTAACGCCAAGGGTTTGACGGGCCTTGGAGACACGGTTACGTTGACTTTGCGTTTTGCCGATGGCTCGATGGGTACTGTGCATTATTTGGCAAACGGCCACAAGTCTTTCCCCAAAGAACGGCTAGAGGTATTTTGCAGTGGGCGCATTCTTCAACTGGATAATTTCAGGAAGTTGAAAGGGTTTGGCTGGCCGGGTTTTGCCAAAATGAATCTATGGAGGCAGGACAAGGGGCAAAAGGACTGTGCCGCCGCTTTTGTGCGGGCCGTCGAGTTTGGTGGAGTTGCGCCAATTGCTTTTGACGAACTTGTAGAAGTTAGCCGGGTGACGATTCAAATAGCGGAGGCTTTGTCGGGGTAAGCAAGTGGCAACCCTTGATTATGTTATAATTTGGCGAACTATTCCAATGTAAGCGTTCACTACCCCGCTTTTTCCTGGGAGTGCGGCCATCTTGGCCGCCATTTCAGTGGGCGTGACGCCCGCGCTCCCAGGGGTGAACGCTTACATTCCAATTAGTTTGCCCAAAACATCAATTCTCATTTTGGCAACAGACCCTAGGTCGGTGTTAGGTGCGCACAGGAAAATCTTGCCCATAGTTATTGCCACCGTGCGCACCGTAACCCGACGGGGGCTGCATGGCGGGTTACGGTGCGCGGTAAATTCAGTGCAAACATCACGTTTTGCAGCATGCGCACCTAACCCTTCCTACGCCGAACGGGCATTTACGCCAAAATGAGAATTGCTAGCCCAAAAAACCAAACGTGTAGTGAATTATAATGCATTTTTACCGCTTATTGAGTTGCGTATGGAATCATCCTTTGAACGCAGGCGGGAGGGTCGCTGCAGTGCTACGTGTCATCAGGTGGCAATTGGCAGCACGCCTGCTACCAGGACCTATCGCGCTCGATTATGTTGAACATACGCAGTTATTTGCAACGCTGGGTATGACGGGTGCGACGGGTAACTGGTACTGCGGTCTACATGAAGTCAGGGAAATGGCATTTGTGCTGCATTTGTTACGCGAAGATGATCATTTCTTGGATGTAGGCGCCAACATCGGTAGTTATACAATTCTTGCTGGAGGTGGGGTTGGTGCCCGCGTGACGGCAGTTGAGCCAATTCCAGAAACTTTTGCGCATCTTGAACGCAATGTTGCCTTGAATGGGTTGGCATCCCAAGTGCGTACTTGCAGGTTGGGGCTATCGGATCAAACCTCGATACTTCGGTTTACCACAGGTTTACCACAGGTTTAGACAGTGTAAATCATGTCCTTGCTGAGGGTGAGAACGTCCCCGGAATTGATGTGCCGGTGATGCGACTTGATGAATTAGTTGGGCAGGATGTGCCATTGTTGATCAAGATCGACGTTGAGGGTCATGAGCGTAGCGTCCTGATTGGTGGAGAACGGACATTGTCGGATCCTCGCTTGCTCGCGGTGATCATGGAAACAAATGGTAGCGGCGCACATTACGGCATCAGTGATGAGGAACTGGTTAATATGATGCGTAGATATGGTTTTGCCCCATTTAGCTACGACCCGTTCGCTAGGAAGCTGATTGACTCACAGCAAACTGACGGCAATACAGTGTTTGTGCGTGACCGGGCTTTTGTAGAGGATAGGGTTGAGAGCAGTCGGCAATATAAGCTTATCAACAGGCAAATTTGATACTGGGTTTTGATCCTTTGGACATCATCCGCTATTACTTCACATTAAAGCACCTAAAGCCAATCCAACTATTCGGTCGATTGCGCCATCGTTTGTATTCACCCAAGGCCAATTTTGACCCCGCTCCGCCTTTGCGTGGACTGTCGGGCATTTGGGTTATGCCGGCCAGACGCAGGGCCAGTATGCCTGGGGAGGGTCTTTGCCGTTTTCTAAACGAAACGCACGATATAACTTCCCCTACGTTTTGGAATGCCCCGACACTGGAAAAACTTTGGCTTTATAACCTGCATTATTTCGACGATCTCAACGCGGTGGACGCAAACACTCGCTGCCTTTGGCATAAGAGCCTCATCGGCCGTTGGATTTTGGAGAATCCACCCGGTAAGGGTAACGGCTGGGAACCTTACCCCGCCTCGTTGCGTATCGTGAATTAGTAAAAAACGCTAAGGCTGTCATTACTGATTCTGGTGGTATCACGGAAGAAACCACAGTAATGGGTGTGCCTTGCCTGACCCTGAGGAACACTACCGAGCGCCCAGAGACAGTAAGCATCGGCACCAATGAATTGATCGGAACAGACCCCTCCTACCTGCAACCCGCGTTGGATCGCCTATTTGCTGGGGCATGGAAGAAGGGTTCCATTCCAGATAAATGGGACGGTCACACCGGGGAGCGGATTGTAGCTGAACTTGAGCGATTGTTAGTCACTGATGTTATGCACTCGTAGAAGGCCGGAATAAACCGTACACGGACGTACCGCCCGCCAAAATTGCGGCCAAGATGCCCTCGCTACCAGGAAAAGGCAGGGGGGCTGAACGGTTACGCTTAAAGCAGCAACATGCTGCTTCTACTTTGCTGATTATGCTTTGATGCTGAGCAAGCGCCTATTCAATCAGGCGGATTTTATGACTTAGGTGATTTTCAATAATGAATCCACCAAAACCGAAATGAATTGTCCACGAAAATCGCGAACAATTCCTCCGCAAATCACCTTGCCAAGCTTGGGCTTGGCGTTCCTACTGGGAGCACCAAGCCCCAGCTTGGCCTTTGGATGGGATGTTCTTTATTGGATATCACCTTACTGGAACAGAATTCTTCGTGAAAGGAGGTTGGCATGGATTGGAATTTGATTCGGAATTTGGCTATCCATAACTACGATGCCATCAACTGGGCCATCGTCTACGCGATAGGCCGCTACCGATTGACGGACTTTGAGGATTTCGCCAAAGCGATTGTGTTGGCATCACCTGATGAGATATAAACTAAACAAATACTCCAATCACTGAAAACCTATGAATAACCAATATGATGCCTCCGCCATTGAAGTGCTGAGCGGCTTGGACCCGGTGCGTAAGCGTCCGGGCATGTACACCGACACGACCCGCCCCAACCATCTTGCGCAAGAAGTCATCGACAACAGCGTGGACGAGGCACTGGCCGGGTTCGCCAAATCCATCGAGGTCCGGCTCCTCGCGGACGGGGGGGTTGAAGTGCGTGACGACGGTCGAGGAATGCCGGTGGATATCCACCCAGAGGAAGGCATCTCCGGTGTCGAAGTCATCCTGACCAAACTCCATGCCGGCGGCAAGTTTTCCCATAAGAATTATCGTTTTTCCGGCGGTCTGCACGGTGTCGGCGTGTCGGTGGTCAATGCTTTGTCGGCTCGTTTGGAAGTGGAAATCCGCCGGGGCGGGAAAATTTATGCAATGAGCTATGCTCAAGGCGACAAAACTTCCGAACTTGGCGAAGTCGGGGCATGCAAAGTCCGCGATACGGGTTCCGCCGTGCGCTTCTGGCCTGAGCCACGCTATTTCGACACGCCGAAGCTGTCCATTTCGCGGCTAAAGCATTTACTGCGAGCCAAGGCTGTGCTGTGTCCGGGCTTGCGTATCAGCCTCAAAGAAGATGCCACGAGCGAGGAAACCGTTTGGCATTATGAAAACGGCTTGCCCGAATACCTGTTGGATCAGATCGGCCATGTCGAATGCACACCCTTGCAGCCTTTCACGGGTGCCATGGAGTCCGCCGGGGAAGCCGCAGACTGGGCTTTGGTTTGGGCGGATGAAGCCAAGGAAGCCGTCGCGGAAAGCTATGTAAACTTAGTGCCGACCCCGCAAGGCGGCACCCATGTCAACGGCCTACGTGCAGGACTGACGGACGCCATCCGCGAATTCTGCGATTTTCGTAATCTGTTGCCGCGAGGGGTCAAAATTGCACCGGAAGACGTTTGGGAAAAATGCCAGTTTGTGCTTTCGGTGAAATTGCAGGAGCCGCAATTTTCCGGCCAAACCAAGGAACGCTTGAGTTCACGCGAATGCGTGGCGTTTGTCTCCGGCGTGGTCAAGGATGCGTTCAGCCTGTGGTTGAACCAGCACCCGGCAACGGGCGAGAGCATTGCCGCGTTGATTATCGAAAGCGCCCAGAAACGCTTGAAGGCCAGCCGCCAAGTGGTGCGCAAGAAAGTCACCTCCGGCCCTGCATTGCCCGGCAAGTTGGCCGACTGTGCCTCGCAGGATACCCGCTTGACCGAACTGTTCCTAGTGGAAGGCGATTCTGCCGGTGGCTCCGCCAAGCAGGCGCGGGAGCGGGAATTCCAAGCCATCATGCCATTGCGCGGCAAAATCCTGAACACCTGGGAGGTGGAGTCCGGCAGCGTCCTGGCTTCGCAAGAGGTCCACGATATCGCGCTGGCCTTGGGCGTGGACCCCGGTTCGGCGGACATTGGCAACATCCGCTATGGTAAAATTTGCATACTTGCCGATGCCGACTCGGATGGCAACCATATCGCCACGCTGCTCTGTGCGCTGTTCGTGCGCCATTTCAGGCCACTTGTCAGTGCGGGCCATGTCTTCGTGGCGATGCCGCCCTTGTATCGCATTGATGTCGGCAAAGCGGTTTATTACGCCCTTGACGATGCCGAGAAAAAGGGTGTGCTGGATCGTATCGAGGCGGAAAAGATAAAAGGCAAGGTCAATGTCCAGCGCTTCAAAGGCTTGGGCGAAATGAACCCGTCGCAATTAAGGGAAACCACGATGAACCCCGATACCCGCCGTCTGATTCAACTCAGCTTGGAAGACGGAGTTGGAACCGACCAGCATCTGGACATGCTGCTGGCTAAGAAAAGGGCAGGGGACCGCAAGATATGGTTGGAGGACAAGGGGAATTTGGCGGAAGTGCTGTAATACAGCGTTTTCAATATCAAATAGTTACTTGATTGATCGCATGATTTTGCGAAACATTCCATTTAATTTATGGTTGTTTGATGTCTTCTTTATTTTTGAGTACTGTTAAAAGATGAAAACGCTGTATGAATTTTCATTTCTTCCTACCTGATTGCCTTATTAACCATAATTCCACAGCATTGTGGCCCACTTCCCACCAAACCCGGATTGCACCGCAAGCGGTTCCATCCGGGCTACTTATTGTAAATTAATTAGGAGAGAATGCTTGTCATTGCCTAAGAATAATATTATTAGTAAGTTTTTCCTTGATCACGCACCAAACGGCATTGATGTCGCAGCCGCTTTATTCATCCAATTTGTATTTTGGATTGGGATAATGCGATACATTGAATTGCCGGGCTTGCATCATGATGCGATAAACCCAGATTACATTGCCGCCCACACCATTAACCCTCAATTAACCAATCCAGGCGGGGCTTTGTACACCGCATGGTTTCCATTGCTAGGCAATCTTTATCACGGTGTGCAAAACTATTATTTTGAGTTGCCAGTTTTTTGGTTTTTTGGCTTAAACATAGTTTCGGCTAGGATAGGGCAGGCATTATTCGGGGCAGTCATCGTTTTGCTGGTTTATGTTGTGTCTGTGCGCTCCACCGGAAACCGGCTTATTTCTTTCATTGCAGCAGTCGGGCTTGCCAGTGACATAGCCTTTTTGGCATCGTTCCGAACCCAGTTTTATATAGTCCTTAGTGGCGAAGTATGGCTGTTCGCCGCACTGTGCTTTCTGCCATTTAGAAGCATTCCACAGAAAACCTTTAGATTAAATTGCATCCTTTCTGGCGTATGCTGTGGCCTTGCAGCCTATGGGTTTTTTGTCTTTCTGTTTTTCCTGCCGGGCTTCTTGTGGCTGATTCTGTGCCACCGAGATATTGATAAACGGTTGGCTGTGAAGTATTGGATAATAGGGATTGTCATTGGGCTGTTTCCTTATGCCCTAGGCTATGTGTCACTCTTTGTGAGATTTGGCGGGATCAAGCCTGGTTTCGCATGGTTAAACCAGACATTTTTCACTATGCGCATCTTGGAGTCCACGTTGCCGCTATGGGGTAGGTTCGCCAATGCCTTTGATCTTGTCAATCAGACATTGAACAACATAGGCAATGTAGCCATGATCTTTAGTGAAACCAAGGCTTTCGATGATCTCGTGCAAATTGGCTTTGCCGTGAAAGCCAAGGTAATTTTCATGTATTCCGCTTTAGTGCTAGGGATCATTTTTGTCTTGATGCACTACAAAAAGCGGGAGCCTGATGCCCATGCCGTCGGTAGGCAGATGGTTGCCTTGCCGCTGTCTTATTTCTTCTTTGCGGCTCTGCTAGGTACCCGGTTGTGGGTGCATCATTTCTCGGTGTTTGTCCCGCTGTTTTATTTAGTGTGCGCAATCGTCGCCAATGAGGTGTATCAATTGGCCAAACCACGGCTGGCCAGTGTCATGGCGGTTCAAAATGAAATTCCAATCAGCATTATCGTTTCCATTTTGCTATTCTTTAATTTACAGCAACAGCAGGTGTTTTTTGAAAATTTGGACAAAACTGGCGGGGGCGGAAAGGCGACGAACGCTTTGAGTCGGTTGGCCGAGGAGGCTTTTACGGCCCAAGGCAAGGAAGTCTATTTTTTTCCCGAATGGGGTTTCTTCCCTTCGTTCAATTTGTTGACGGGCAATCGGATACCCTACGAGATGGAGTTTGATGCCATAGAAATTCAGAAATTTGCCCAATCGGGACGTGAAATTCGAGTGCCATTTTGGAAAGAAATTGACAAAGACAAGTATCTGTCCATACTCAAACATGAGCGTATCGACAATGGGTCTATGCGCACTTTTTATAGGCGCGACGGAGAACCGGCATTCTATATGATTTCCGCCTCTTATCCGCAGCGTCGCTAGTGATTCAGGCGTGGAAATGAGATTGGGACAGCCCCCTGTCAAGTTCGTATTTGAAATGAATAAAGACTCAACAAATCCGTGGCAAAGGGTCATCTTCCAGTTCTTCCAGCACTCTCTCCCCACCCAATCGGGTTTCCAAAACCACCCGTGCAGGCCCTGCTATCACTTCGCCAATGACCGCAGCATCCTTGTTGCCATTTTCACGAAGCAAAGATATTGCAGCAGCGGAGGATTCCGGTGCTATTATCGCAACCACCCGGCCCTCGCAGGCCAAATAATAAGGGTCGTACCCGAGCATCTCGCAAACCGCCCTCACCGGCCCTTTGACGGGTATGGCAGATTCATACAGCCGTATCGTTGAACTTGAGACACGGGCTATCTCATGGGCCACCGTCGCAATGCCTCCGCGCGTGGGGTCGCGCATGAAGCGTAGCCCCGGTATTGTCAATAGGGCTTGGGTGATTGGCAATACGCTGGCCGCGTCGGATTGTAAATCGCCTTTCAAACCAAATTGTTCCCGTGCCAACATCACTGCCGTGCCATGGTCGCCGACTGAACCACTGACCAGGATTTTGTCGCCCGGTTGCGCCAGTTCCAAGCCTAGCCTGAGTTTGCTTGAACGTACGCCTATGCCAGTGGTGGCTAAGTAAACCCCTCCGCCTTGCCCACGCCGTAAGACTTTGGTGTCACCGGCGGCGACCCGTACCCCGCATTCGCTGCACGCTTCGGCCATTGCCGCCACTATTCGCTCTAGCAACGAGACTTCAAGCCCTTCCTCGATAAAGGTGTTCAAGGTGAGATAAAGCGGCATCGCGCCTGAAACCGCCAAGTCGTTGACGGTTCCATGGACCGCTAGGCTGCCAATGTTGCCGCCGGGGAATTCCAAGGGCTCCACCGTGAAGCCATCGGTAGTCACCATCAATTCCAACTCCCCGCCGAGTAAATCCACAGGCAACCGGGCCGCATCAACGGTCGTGTCTAGGCTTGGGTTCTGCAAATAATGTGAGAATAAATGGTCTATCAACTCGCGCATAGGGCGACCGCCATTGCCATGGGCTAAGGTGATGAAATCATCCTGCAATTTTCGCCGGTTGGGCATGGTTGTCTTTTATACTGTGTAATGACGGAAGTTTTAAGGATAGCATGTTTCGTCATGATAGAATCACGCTATATGCAGCAATTTTCTCAATGCTAAAACGCCGTCATACCGGCAGGGATTGCCGGTATCCAGAACACAGGGAGGTGAAACTTTAGGCTGGCAAATTGCTTGAACGAAACACTCGAAATGAGAATTACTTTACTGACTATCTTCAATCTGGAGAACATCCCATGTGTCTTGCTGTGCCTATGCAGATAACCAATATCAATGGATTTGAAGCATCTTGCTCAGCGCGTGGCGTTGAGCGCGACGTTAGTCTTTTCCTGTTACAAGGCGAAAGCGTCAGCGTCGGGGATTATGTATTGATTCATGTGGGCTATGCGATACAGAAGCTATCAGCGGAGCAGGCGCAATCGACTTGGGAATTGTTCGACCAGATATTGGACGAAGAACCCCAACTCCATGCATGAACTTTCCCTCTGCCAAAATTTGATAGATCAAGTCACCGATCTTGCCCACAAGCACCAAGCACGATCCGTTGCCTGTGTCAGAGTCCAGATTGGTCAGTTGGCTGGGGTCGAACCCTTATTGTTGGAGAGTGCATTCACTATCGCCCGTGTTGGCACTGTGGCCGAACTGGCGGAAATGGTCACCGAAGTGGTCGCCCCCTGTGTCGTTTGTAATGCTTGTGGCAGCGAGTCGGAGGTGACTCCCTCTAGCTTGCTTTGTTTGGCGTGTGGAGGGAATGACACGCGGTTGATCAGAGGGGATGAACTGATTCTTGCGCGGGTTGAGTTGGTGGTGGATGAACAGCGTTCTAGTCGGGTAGCGCAGTAGAGTGCGGGAGGAACGTACCGCACCGTTCGCGTTCTTCGTTATTGATGCGGTTCGCTTGCGCTCACCACATCCTAGGTGCTAAAATCATCCGACCGAAACGCCTTAGCAAAGTGCCAAATGTTTGTTATAAAAAAATCGCAATTTGATGTTTTTGCAAGTGAGCGGGTAAAAGCCTTTTCGAGGAAATTACGACAATTCTTGGCCGATCAGTTTCCCGAGCATGTGCGGAGAATGGGGGGTGAGTCGCTCGATTCATTTATTAGCCTAGTGTTGGAAAGGGCAAAGTTATACGGTTTTAGCACTGAGCGTGAACTGCAAATCTTCGCAGTCTATATGATTCTTCTGGGCGTCTTTTTCGATGACGATCCCCAATATCCCTGGGCGAAGGATCGTCTTTCGCGGCCTGGGCTGAGCCCACGGCAACGCATTGATCTATTCCGTTCGCGGGCGGAGTCCGCCGTTGTCGAGTTGACGCGGGAGAATGGCTCTAGCGTTCAGCGTTTGTTTGACCAGTTTCTCAAACTCGATCCGCCGAGGATTGTCTTGGCGGCAAGTTCTGGTTCCTATCCATCGCTGATCGCTTGGCACACTGTGCTTTTCCCTGAAAAGGCAGCCTGGATGAGAATGTGCGACAAAGAAGCACTTGCCGGGCGCGCCCAGTCTCTGGCGGCAATGGCTGGGTTGGCGGGGGTGGGCGAGAGGCTGATCGTGGTGGCCATGGGTATGCTTGGCGCAGGTTTCGCGGATGATCCGCAGTTTCCGGCGCTGGGCAAGGCGTTACGGGCCAATCTGCCAGCAGATGAGAAAACGCTTGAATTCGCCAAGGCAGGTCATACCCTCGCCATAGACTGGGCCGCACGGCTCGAAGGTAACGCCTAATGTGTCTGTCAGGCTGCACTCCACAACAATCCTCTTCAGCAAGCGGTGCCGCCGCCAGTGGTTCTTCCGCCTCTGCGACATCGCCGACCCAGCCTTGCCCCAGTTGCGGCATTTCCTCAAGCAGCGGCACAGTGTCGGCTTCCGACAGCGTCGTACAGGTCAGCCACGGGGTTACCGTTAAACAAGGCAGCACCACGCTTTCCCCCGATGCGATCCAAATTACCACGACCTGCCCGAACAATCCCCATGTGTTGCAATTTATCAACAGGGAAATCTTGGACAGCAGCGGCAAACCCATAGCGCGGCAAATGCGCACCACCGGCGGCAGTTACCAGACAACAACGGACCCCGCAAATCCGGTATGGAATACGGACAGTGCAGCGAAGCCGGTTCCTTACTACGAAGCCGTTGGCGCTGCTTGCAACTGCCCAGGCAAGCTAACGACATGGGATGCACCCACGGTGAGCCCCGGCTCGGGCGAGACCTGGCGGGCAAACTTCCGGGCTTTCATCATTTGCGATGGCAAAGTCGTCCGCGAAGTCCAGTGGAGCCGAAGCCAGACAGACGGCAGCTCCCCTTCCTACACTTCAAGCATACTTAATACGTCGTCTTTGCCTGACTGGGCGACTCAGACCCTATCCAGCCAGGGGTACACCTACCCATGAGTTTGCGCCAAGCAGCCGATATGGCATGGCATGCGGGTTTGCTCATTTTGGTTAATTTTATCCACTCGGTGAGTGCAGAGGAAAATACAATGTCTAGTGTTGCGAAGTTAGAACTTGTTTGGACTTTCCAGTATATGGCAAGGGATAGCAGCTATATTTTCTCTTTTGACCCCGTTTTTGGGCTGAAAGACATAGACGGCCACCAAATCGGCGTGGACGGCTGGAAATATCTATCCGCTCCGGATTCGGTCACGCCCGCTGTCTTAGTCGTCGATTATGGAATCACGCTGGAGCAACTCAATCGGGCGATAGAAAGGTTGAAGGTGGAGGGCGGCTTCCACTCGGTCGTCATCTCCGTCGATCTGCCCGTGAAGGGCGGATCACCGCGCTGAGATGGCTCCTCAACATCCCGTGGCGCGAGTGCGTGGAGCCACCCTCAAAGACTTGGACGCGGTGCTGGCATTAAGCGCCGAAATGCACGCCGAGTCGCGCTATGCCGTCTATCCGTTTGACAGTGAGGTCGCTCGCGAGCTTGCCGTGACCTATCTTAGGGATGGCGAAAAGCGCTGTTGTATCATTGCCGAAGCAGGCGGGTCGCCAACAGGGCTCATCGCGGGCGAAGTGGCGCCGCTGGTCTTCTCTCGCATTGAGGTGGCATACGATACACTGTTTTACGTCAAACCCTCTCGTCGAGGCCGGTGGGACTCGCTTCGCTTGCTACGCGCATTCGATGGATGGGCAAGGTCGCGAGGTGCAATGGAACTCACTCTCTCCACTTCTTCCGCCGTCAGCGCAGACCGGACTGATGCCTTGTTATCCCGACTCGGCTATGCCCATGTCGGTTCGGTGTGCACCAAGAGTTTCAAGCTTTAATGAAAAGGGATGTCCAGACGAGTGCAGTAATTTTATAATGTCAACATGGCATTATCTATCGAAAAATCATATCCGCATGGAGGAAAGGATTACCCTAAAAACTTTGCATAATTCCCAGCATGGTTTCCTGATGATAGGGCCATTTCGCTTGTAAACAAGTAGAAACATTAAATCTGGTGAAACAAATCCATGTGCGACACCTGCGGATGCAATATCACTGACGGCAACCGGCATTTACTAACCCCCCCCAAGGGCAAGGCCAGTCTCGGCCAAACGCCGGAAAAAATACTCAATAACCTGCTGCTGTATAATGACCAGCAAGCAATGCTTAACCGAGAACGGCTCGACAGCCATGGTGTGTTGACCATCAACCTGATGTCCTCACCTGGTTCGGGCAAAACCGCTTTGCTGGAAGCGACCATTCGCAAACTGGACGGGTCTTTGCGGATTGGTGTCATTGAAGGCGATCTGGAAACAGAGAATGATGCCGACCGAATTCGTGCTCTAGGGGTGCCGGCCCATCAAATCACCACGGGGACTGCTTGCCATTTGGATGCCCATCTGGTGGAAAAGGCATTAGACCATTTGAACCTAAGCGATTTGGATGTTCTGTTCATTGAAAACGTCGGCAACTTGGTTTGTCCTGCGAGTTTCGACTTAGGCCACCATCGCAATGTCGCCCTTCTATCTGTTACTGAGGGAGACGACAAGCCGGCCAAATACCCGGTGATGTTCCGTGCCGCCGACCTGATGTTGATCAGCAAGACCGATATTCTGCCTTATATTCCCGAGTTTTCGCCGGAACGGGCGGAAGGCTGCCTGCGCAATTTAGCCACCAAAGCCTCAGCCCTGCGCCTGTCATCCAAATCAGGGGAAGGGATGGACGCGTGGATAACCTGGCTGCATGCGGAATTGAAGCGTTATCATGAAGTCCGGCAAGTTAAACAAACGCTAAGGCCGAATGTGCAATCGGAAGGCCGGATGTTGCACCGCACCCAACCCGAAATTCGCTTTGTGCCAGTAAAAAGGAGCGCTTGACTTCCAGGAACAGTGCCGGACGGAATTTACAATCCCGTCCGCAATGTTACCTGATTAGGAAGATTCTTCAGCTAAACCGACATGTACGTCATACCGGCAGGGATTGCCGGTATCCAGAACACAGGGAGGTGAATGTGGATTGCCCTCCATGGCTACTGGATTCCGGCAATCCCTGCCGGAATGACGAATACGGCTAATTGTTATGAATTGGCTGAACAAATCTTGCTAATCAGGATTTCTTTTACGGCGTCGTTGCGTGAGACCTTCTTTTTGCTCTTCGCCGTGCTGTTTGGCCGTGTAACTGGGCAACGTTTTTTTCTCACGCAACGACGCAACGCTAAGGCGATTTCCGATAAATAAAATCCCCAAAGTAGAAGCGGCATCTTGCCGCCTTAAGCGGCTGGAAGCCGCTTCTACTTGGTATAAACATTTTTGGAAATCGCCTAAGAGCAACGCATTTGTGTTTAGTAATCGATAGTGATTATCATGAGCCTTTAATGACAATACCCAATCCATCTAGCATTGCCCAACAAAGACTTTCGCAGATTCGTGCTATGGATTTTGCCGACGAAGTTCGCATCATGAATGTCTGCGGAGGGCATGAGCGTTCCATTTCCATGGCGGGCTTGCGTACCATTTTACCCAAGCAGATCCGCTTGATTCCGGGGCCGGGTTGCCCGGTCTGCATCTGCCCAGAGGAGGATATTTACCAAGTTATCCAATTGGCTATCAAGGAAAAAGTCATTGTAGCCAGTTTTGGCGATATGCTACGGGTTCCCGTCAACGTCCCCCGCAATGAAATTCGCTCACTTGAACAGGCCAAGGCTGCCGGGGCGGATGTGCGCCCCATTGCCTCGCCTAGGGATGTCGTGCGTATCGCCCGTGACAACCCGGCAACACCCGTGGTTTTCCATGCCGTTGGTTTCGAGACGACACTGGCCCCCATTGCAGCGATGATATCAGAGGGATTGCCGGAGAATCTTTTCCTGCTGCTGAGCGGTCGATTGACTTGGCCGGCTGTCGCCGCGTTGTTGGATTCGGAGGAACCGGGCTTTGATGCGTTGATCGCACCCGGTCATGTGTCCACGGTGATGGGGCCGGAAGAATGGGCGTTTGTCGTCAAGGATCATCACATTGCCACCGCCATTGCCGGTTTCATGCCGGACAGCTTGCTTGATGCGGTCTACTCGGTCTTGCAACAACAGATTAGCCATGTCCCCGAATTAGAGAACTGCTACCCGTTGGCGGTCAAACCCGGCGGCAACCCTACCGCGAGGCAATGCTTGGCGAATTGTTTCGATGTGGTCACGGCCAATTGGCGTGGCATAGGTCCAATCCCCGCCTCGGGTTATGAACTAAAGCCCAAATACGATGCCAATAATGCCCGTTTGGCGTTTCCTGCCTATAATAACCAAGCCCGTCGTCATGCTGGGGAAATGCCCCCCGGCTGCGAATGTGCGCGGGTCGTGTTGGGTAAAATCACCCCGTCTGAATGTAAAATTTACGGTTCCCCCTGCACCCCGCGCAACCCGGTTGGGCCGTGCATGGTGTCGGATGAAGGCGCTTGCCGGATTTGGTGGGCGGCGGGGGTGAGGAAGGAAACGGTGCAAGTTGGCAATGAGTGAATCCGACAGATTGACCATCAGACATCTGAAGTTGCCTGCGAAAACAGATATTTTATTAGCTGCTATACATTTCTCTAGCAAACTTCATTGGGACGATGAAAGCCAAGCTATTGAATGCACCATTCTCGCAGATGAAATTCGTCAAGTTGAAAAGGAGCATGGACATGAAAGGACGATACTCATGGGAGACTTGAATATGGACCCCTATGAATCTGGGGTGATAAGTGCCGGTGGGCTTCACGCCACCATGAGCGGAAAAATAGCGAAAGAAAAGAAGACCCGAATAGTGCGGTCTAAGCAGTATCCATTTTTTTACAACCCCATGTGGAGCCTGTTTGGCGATGCGACACCGGGTCCGGCTGGAACTTATTATTATGAAAAAGCCCAGCACAAAGTCCAGTTTTGGCATATGTTTGATCAAGTTCTGTTAAGACCTGAAATGATTCCTGTCTTTAAACATGATGAACTGAAAATCTTGGAGACCGATGGCAGTCTATCTTTTTTAACAAAGCGAGGGATTCCCGATAAACAGCGAAGTTCAGATCATCTCCCTATTTTGTTTGGCATTGATATTTAAATTATAGGTGAACATCATGAATGATATATGGGCGGAAGATATTGGAATAACTACGGTAAAAACACCTGTGGCTATTTTGAAGGAACAGGCTTCTTTGTTGGGTAGGAAGACTCAAAATCTTGTTGTTGGTGAAGTTATATCATCTAGTCAAGATGCTATTGAAGAGCCAAAAATAACTCAACGTTTTAATATAAAAGCTCCTGCACTAGGTAATTACAGATATAATTTATTTTCAATATCACACGGTATTGATATCTATCCTCTGACGATATATTTAGAAAATAGCATAGTATCCGAACTAGCTACTACAAATTTGATTTTAGGAAGCCACAACCCTAGACTTATTCGATCAGAGGAAGAATTTTTAGGTATTCTCAATAGAATACTTAAGTCAAAACGAACAAAACAAGTTGTACACGCTTTATTGGCGCAATGTCTTGAGTCTGGTGAAGGTGAGCAGATGACAGATATCTACAATGAAAGCAAAATTGACGATGACTGTGTAGTCCAATCATAATCTATATAAGTAAACTCACCTGCTAGTGAGTAATAAGCTTAAAATCCTACATATCCTCATCACAGGCCGCGTCCAAGGTGTCGGTTTCCGCCCTTTCGTCTGCCGCATTGCCAACCAATACAATCTATCGGGCTGGGTGCTAAACCGCAGCGGTGAGGTTGAAATCCAAGTGGAAGGCTTGCAGCAAAACCTCGAAGCATTCCAACGGGCTTTAGTCGAGCAAGCCCCGCCTTTGGCTAAACCGAATTCGCCGGTATGCACTGCCGTTCCATACGAGGGATTAAGCGGATTTGTCATTAAACACAGCGAAGCAGGGCAGGGGGGTAATGTCCACATCCCTCCGGATTATTTTGTCTGCGACGATTGTCTAGCGGAAATGCAAGACTCTAATGAGCGCCGCTACCGCTATGCCTTCATCAACTGTACCCAGTGTGGGCCACGCTATACGCTGATAGACCGTTTGCCCTATGACCGCCCTAATACCGCCATGGGCAGTTTTGAATTGTGTCCGACTTGCAGGGCAGAATATGAGAATCCTCTGGACCGGCGTTATCACGCCCAACCCTTGGCCTGTGCCGAATGTGGCCCCGGTTTGACTTACCGGCAAGCAGGCCGACAGGACATCACCGGCAACCAAGCCGCAATGGATGCCTGCTTGGATGCGTTGCGAAAGGGTCTTATCGTCGCGGTCAAAGGGGTAGGGGGCTACCATTTGCTTTGCGATGCCACAGATAACGCAGCGGTGGCCCGCCTGCGTCGCTTGAAGCATCGGCCCGACAAACCACTGGCGGTTTTGCTGCCTAGGCGTGGGGATGATGGGTTAGATTATGTTAGGGCGGTGGCGGAACCTGAGCCTGGCGAACTGGAATTGCTAAGTTCACCGTTAAGGCCTATCGTGTTAATGCGTAAACGTAGCGATGCCGCGCTACTAGCCGAATCCATCGCGCCGGGGTTAGGCGAGGTGGGTTTGATGCTGGCTTATAGTCCGTTGCATCATCTATTGATTGATGCCTTTGCTGCGCCTTTGGTGGCGACTTCAGCCAATATCAGCGGGGAGCCAGTGTTGACCGACGGTATTGAGGTTGAAAGGCGATTAGGGCAAGTCGCCGATGCATTTTTGCACCATGACCGCCCGATCCGGCGACCCGCCGATGATTCAGTGTTCAGGCGCATAGCCGGCAAACTCAGGCCATTGCGTCTGGGGCGCGGTGTGTCACCTTTGGAAATGGCTGCTCCATTTTCGGAATTGGCACATGTTCTTCTAGCTGTTGGGTCTGATTTGAAAAACACCGTCGCTCTTGGCTTCGGTAACCGCATAGTAGTCTCGCCCCATATCGGCGACCTTGGCACGGTGCGGAGTGGCGAGGTTTTTGAACGGGTCATTGCCGATCTGCAATCCCTTTATCAGATAAATCCCGCCGCCATCGTCTGTGATGCCCATCCCGATTACCGCTCTAGCCGCTGGGCGAGGTCACGGCAAATTCCCATCATCAGGGTTTTTCATCATCACGCCCATGCCTCGGCTTTGGCGGGGGAATATGGGATTATGGCACAAGAGATGCTTATATTTACTTGGGATGGGGTGGGCTTTGGCGAAGATCACACGCTCTGGGGAGGTGAAGCTTTATTGGGACACCCTGGAACTTGGCGTAGAGTTTCCTCAATGCGACCCTTCCGCTTGCTGGGCGGCGACAAAGCCAGCCGCGAGCCTTGGCGTTGTGGGTTGGCCCTTTGTCTGGAGATGGGCATCGCCTGGAAATCCTGCCCAAAAGATACGGAGTTGTTGGTCCATGCCTGGGAACGCCAACTCCATTGCCCGGTTTCGAGTTCCGTCGGGCGATTGTTCGACGCCGCTGCCGCCTTGACCGGCTTGAGTATGGATGCCAGTTTTGAGGGGCAGGCTGCCATGCGATTAGAGGCTTTGAGCGAACCCATTGATGAGTACATCGAGTTGCCATTGCTAGGCGATTCGAGCGGATTATGGCGAGCCGACTGGGGACCATTGTTGCCCATGCTAATGGATGATACCTTAAGCATTGCCGAGCGCGGTTCGCTGTTCCATGCCAGCCTCGCCCGGCTCATCGTCGCACAAGCCGTTAAAATCCGCGAAGGACAGGGTCTGAACAAAGTGGGGCTGACGGGCGGGGTTTTCCAAAACCGCCTGCTGACCGAACAAGCAACCAGACTATTGGCGCAACAGGGGTTTGAAGTTTTTCTGCCGACCGAAATTCCGGCCAACGATGCCGGAATAAGTTATGGACAGGTTATCGAAGCTGCTGCGCAAACCATGGGGTAAGGGGCAATGCCTTTAAGTTACCTGATTGGCTGGTTCCCAAGCTCCGGCTTGGGAACCCTTATCTTGCAAGCTCCTGCTTGGCCGTTCTTCGGAAAGCTGGAGCTTCATAAACCCCATTCCCAAGCAGGAGCTTGGGAACGAGAAAAAAATTTACAAGTAACTATTAGATGTCGAAAACGCTGTATGCACAATCTAAATCTGCTTGAAAACATTGCTGTGGCATTGGGCGCTGCTTTTGTCGGGGGTTTGATCTTCCAGCGCATCCGTTTGCCGACCATCGTCGGTTATCTGTTGGCCGGGGTTGCCATCGGCCCTTTTACACCGGGCAATTTTGGCGATACTCAGACTATCAGCGAACTGGCCGAATTGGGCATCATCTTCCTAATGTTTGGCGTGGGCTTGCATTTTTCCTTCGCCGACCTCTGGAAAGTGCGCGACATTGCCATCATCGGCACCTTGGGGCAGATGGTCACCATGCAAGTGCTGGGTTTTGCTTTGGGCTGGTATTGGGGTTGGACACCCATGGCGGGTGTGATGCTCGGCTTGGCTATTTCCATTGCCAGCACGATTGTCATGTTGCGGGGCTTCATGGATTTTGGCCTGCTCAATACCTCGCATGGGCGGGTCGCCGTCGGTTGGCGGGTCATGGAAGATATTGCCACCGTGTTGATTCTATTGGTGATACCTAATTTGAGCGAGAGCAAAGTCCCCACAGACTGGCGCGCCGCCGGTACCAGCTTGATGGCTGCAATTGGCTTCATGATGTTCATGCTCTATGCGGGCAAGCGATTCATTCCATGGCTGCTACTGCGAGTTGCCCACACCCGTTCCCGCGAATTGTTCATCTTGGCGATATTGGCGATTTCATTAGGGATAGCCTTGGGCTCCGCCATGCTATTTGGCGTTTCACTGGCGTTGGGTGCATTTTTGGCCGGTGCCGTCGTCAGTGAGTCCCCCTTGAGCCATCGCATTGCTTCCGATTTGCTGCCTTTCCGTGAAGCCTTCTCCGTGCTGTTTTTTGTGTCCATTGGCATGTTGCTCGACCCCATCTATTTGCTGGACAACCTCAAACCAGTGCTAATCCTTACTGGCCTAGTGGTGTTTGGCAAGTTTATGGTTTCGGGGGCTTGGGTATTGCCGTTTTCCCGGCCCGCCCGAACCGCCTTGGTGGTGGCCGCCGGTTCCAGCCAAATCGGCGAGTTTTCCTTCATCTTGGGGCAGACTGGTTTGGCCTTGGGATTGTTGGAAAAAGATCAATATTCCTTGATTTTGGCTTCTGCCCTATTATCCATCGTCGTCAATCCGCTAATGTTACGTTCCATTGACCCATTGGAACGTGGGTTGCGCAAGATCAAGCCGTTGTGGCGTTGGCTGAATCGACACGGTGAGGCGCAGGCCCCGGTGGATGCTTCGGTGGCCGACCATGTGGTTGTGGTGGGTTATGGGCGGGTCGGCACCCATATCGTGGACGTGTTGGGGGAGCTGAAAATCCCTTATTTAGTCATTGATTTTCGCATCGAACGAATCGAGCGGCTGACTAAAAAAGGCGTGCCTACGTTGCTTGGCGACACTGCCAACTCCGCGATTCTTGAACACGCCGCCTTGGCAAGGGCCAGATTGCTGGTTGTTACGCTGCCGGAAGAAGCGGCCACGGAATTGACAGTGGCCGCGGCGAGGGATATTGCGCCCCAGCTTCCGATCATTGCCCGCGCCGCCACTCGTGCCGGGGTCAAAAGGCTTTCCGACCTAGGCGCGAGCCTAGTGATCCATCCCGAACTAGAAGGCGGTTTGCAAGTGATCCGGCATACCTTGCTGCATTTGGGATTCCCGATGCAGGAGGTCCGCCGTTATGCCGAAACCGTCCGCAAGGAACATTATGATGCCTTGGTTAAATCCCAAGGCGAGCATAAATTGCTGCGTGAACTGCTGGATGCCTCCGAATTGCTGGATATATCCTGGCGCAAAATTCCCGAAAATAGCCCCCTAGTTGGAAAATCCCAGGCCGAGACCTTAATGCGCGTCTATACTGGCGCCAATGTGGTGGCGATCATGCGCGAAGGGCAACTGCTGCTGAACCCATCCATGGACACCGTATTCATGGCGGGCGACCGGCTTGGCCTTCTCGCTAATGCGGAACAGGTCGAAGCCGTGCAGCAGATGTTTCTATTATGATTTCAGATGATTACCTGATTAGGAAGATGTCTCAGCTACCCCGTCATTCCGGCAGGGATTGCCGGAATCCAGTAGCCATGGAGGGCAATCCAGATTCACCTCCCTGTGTTCTGGATACCGGCAATCCCTGCCGGTATGACGATCAAAACCTTTGTCAACAGCATTGGGTAAGGGGGATGGCAACTTGGATCAATACGACTTACCAGTGATTTCATTTGAGTAGGTGTTGAGTCGGCCGATGACTTCATCGGCCTCTTCCTCGGAAACACCGTACTCACGGATAGTATCCAGGAAATGCTGAACAAACAGGGCAAAATGCTGGGTTTTAATCCCCATCCCCTGATGGGCATGAGCCAGGCTTTTACCGGAATAGACCATCGGACCGCCCAACGCGGCAGACAGAAATCCCCGTTGCATGTTCACCTGCCTAGCCATATCTGTTTGAGCAAAAAACGCCTTCAATTCAGGGTCTTTGAGTACCCGGTCATAAAAAGCTTTGGTGATGGCTTCGATGACCATTTCACCGCCGAGGCGGTCATAGAGGGATGGCTTTTGGGTAGTGTTCATGGTTTGTCACCGGTTCAATTTTTATTGTTTACGACAGAGACTTTATCGGAAACCTAGCCACTGGCCGAGTTGCTACTGCTTTAACAGAAGGTTTCCGTTAAATTCTAATTGGCAAACTACGGGTTTGCTGGTGTATTGTCAAGGCGTTAAACATGAAAACGCTGTAAACACAGAAACACCGAAAAATGTTTAAGTAATTCCGTCATACCGGCAGGGATTGCCGGAATCCAGTCGCCATGGAGGGCAATTCAGATTCACCTCCCTGTGTTCTGGATACCGGCGAACCCTCGCTTCGCTCTCCCTGCCGGTATGACGTACCATATCGGTTTAGCTGAAGAATCTTCCTCAGCACATCCTACGAGTTGGCGGTTATTGTTCGGTGTAAACCCTGCCATGGGCACAGTTGATGCCGTAGCCCGGATGTAGCCGCTTTGGGCGGCGCAATCCGGGGAACCGGGGTATCCCCATAACCCAGCCTGATTAGGAAGATGCTTCAGCTATTCTGTCATTCCGGCATGGATCGCCGGAATCCAGATTGCAGGGATGCCCCAAAGTCCGCGCCATCCATGGAGCCTAGGTTCCGGCGATCCATGCCGGAACGACGAAGTTTTGGGTTTAGCCGTAACTTCTTCCTAATCAGATAACCCGGATTGCGCCGCAAGCGGCTTCATCCGGGCTACCGCACTCCCCCCCCACGAATCCCATTGCAGTCAACAACAGATTCAAACTACAATGCCATTTCCTTAGCAGTCACAATGGAGAATCAAGGCAGTGAATGACGACCTATCACAAAGCGACGTTCATCAAACCCTACGCAGTCAACTGACCGCTGTCCTTACTGGCCTGAAGGAAACCCTGCAAGCCGATGTTGTTTGTCTATTCGTCTATGACGCAGACACCGAGAGCTTTCATCTGCCGATTGGGTTGGGTTTGCGCGACCCTGATTCGTTCAATGATCCTAAGATGCGACCGCGCGGGGATAGGGGGGTCGCCAAACTGGTTCTGCAAAACTCCTACCTTATTATTGATAAGCTTGATGATCGGCCTGAGCTTAATGCGGCATTTGCCCACCGTGAGCAGATTTGTTCCATGGCGGGGATGGCATGCAGCTACCAAGAAACCATTCTTGGCATCTTATATGTCAATTATCGCAATCAGCATACGTTCAACATGGCGGAGACCCTTACTCTAAACGAATGCGCAGCGCAATTGGCAAAACTGATTGCGACTTCCACAATACTGCAAAACTTGCCTACGATTTCAGTAGAGCCTGTAGCATCCGAGGACAAAATACTACAGGGCATTGTCGATCTAGCTTGCTCTTATACTCAATCCCCTGTTGGCATCTGGTTACTCGACCCCAAGGACAAAAGCCGCTTGCGCATCCGTGCATCAACAGGTTTGCCAGTTCACTACAGGGATGAGGCAGTTTGCAAAGTGGATGCCCCCTGCCTGATTAGCCAAGTGTTCACTACTGGAAAATGTGAAGTCATAGAGGATTTGCAACAAGACGAGCATTTCCAAAATAAAGACCTCGCAGCTGAAGCCGGATGGATATCGGCATTTGGCTATCCGATCAGCAGCCGGGGGCGGCGAGTAGGAGTATTAGAATCATTCACTTTCACCTCTTGGAATCAGGGTATGGGCTTAGTTACGGCTCACCGCCAACTGTCGGACTTGGTGGGCGTGACCCTGGACAACTCGCGCCGCTCTGAAGAAGCGGAGCGCCTTGCCGAATTGGCTAGGCAAATGAGTGCATCATCTGACTTGGACTCGGCTTTGCAATCCATCGTCAATGCTGCCCGTGAATTGACCGGTGCAGATTCCAGTTCGATCTTTCTATATGACAAGCGTAGCCGACAATTCAACAAAGGAGTTCGCAGTCCACGATCAGACAAACCTGAGGCGTTACCACGCAAAGACGGACTTACTAGCTATATTATAAGAAGTGATGAAGTTGTCCATATCCCTGATTCTGTAAAAGATAAACGTGCCGACAAAATCAGATTGGCCGAACGAGCCAAATCACTGATTGGCGTTCGCTTGGATATAGGCCAGGAAGGGGTTGGTGTTTTGTATGTGCGAGGTAGCCAAACCTTTCAATTTATTCAAGCAGATGAGAAATTACTGACCACCATTGCGGCACAAGCCTCTCTGACTTTAGGCATGGGAAGATTTCTGTTAAAGCCCATTAGTGCGATTGAAGCCGCCGCCGCCAAACGATTTGAACAAGAGGCTATCTTTGAAAAAATAGGCTATGAAACCAAGGCTTTAGGCTTTGACTATGCAGCTATCCAACTGATTAGGCCGGAAGAAAAAATCATCGAAACCGTTTACACCAATGCTTCCCATGATTGGACAGGAATGGCCAAACATTCACTTGAGGCTGATCCTGCCATCAGGGATATCCAAGCCGAAATTGCATTGGCTGACCCACCCTGCATCAAAATCATCACCGGGTGGGATGATATGTTTGATCCTTGGATTTACGAAAAATTTGACCATCAACACTATGCGCGAGTATGGGTTCCTATTGTTTTAGTGCGTGATGAGCGGGGAGGTATTTTAGAAAACTGGTTTGAAGCATGGTCGTGCGATGAAATAAAAAGTTGGGATGATTCTAATAAGAATCTGTTAGGTCGGCGTGTATGCATTGAAATGCCACTACCTAAAAATCCAGGTATTGGATATAAAGCAGAAATCATTGGCACTTTGGAGGCTGGCTACTATAAACCTAGGGCAAATATTGAACAATTGCATGGGCTTATTACCATTGAACAAGCCATGGACTTAGCTAAATTGGCTGCAAGACTCGCCTTGGAACTGCGTAAGACTCTATTGCCCTATGTATTGGAGACGATTGCGGATTGTGCTTGGGAGATCATCCGCGCCGATTCGGCCAGCTTGCATTTTTTGTATAATCAAGAGCGAAATAAATATAGCTATGAAGTATGCATGGGTGAATTCAGCCACCAATTTCTTGAAGGTCATCAACCAAGAGAAAACGGATTAGGCCATAAAGCCATTGTTAAGAGGGTTGTACAGTTTGTGCCTGACGCTACTCTAGGACATCATGAAGATTATTTAAAAGTCACAAACCCAAAAGTATGGGAGTTAGGTGTGAGGGCTATGGCGGCATTTCCGCTATTGATAGACGAAAGAAATATTGAGCAATCGGGTGTTTTATATGTTTTGTTTAGCAAACCGCATCGATTTACCACTGATGAAATCGGTTGGATAACACTGTTTGCCAATCGTGCGGTGGATGCAATACGCAACTCCCTTCATTATACCCAGGCCCGCGACAATGCCAAGGCACTTAGCGCATTGAATTCGGTTTCACAATCGTTGGCAGCCAAGCCGTAAGACGAAAATTTACTTCGGCAAATCGCTGGCAACTCAATGAATGTGTTGGCTGCCGACATTATCAGCATATTTGAATATGTGGAGGCAGAAAATCGTTTCCTGTTGCCTTATGATCAGGCCGGACGATTATTAGTCCATAAAGTAGTTTTGGAATTGGAAGCTCATACTGGGCCAAAGCAATTATTGGAATTTAAAAAGGATTTTTATTTTACTGAGGATTCCATAAATGATCCTATTATGAATAGCCCAAACCGTGTAAGTAAGGATGAGAAAAGTTTTGTCGAACGTGAAAAAATAAAATGCTCAGCAGGTGTCGTTTTACGGGTGGAATCAGAAATTGTCGGTGCCATGTTTGTGCATTTTCGCCAACCACATATTTTCACCGATCAGGAAAAGGAAATAATAAAAACGCTTGCAGCTAATGTGGCTTTAGCAATCAAAAATCGACGCCGGTTTGAAACTTTAAAAGCAGGTAGCAGGGAAATCTTGACCACTTTGGATTTAGATAAGCTATTAGGCTTGATCGTCAAACGGGCAGCAACGATTACGGGGGGTGATGTAGGCAGCATCCGTTTGGTAGAAGGAACTGCCTCGGATGAATTGGTTGCCCGTGCCAGATTCCCAGATTATATATCCGTTGATGAATATTTTAAATGCATAAAATTTGGGGTAGGGCAAGTGGGACAGGTGGCACTGAACAAAACCGCACGGATTATTAAAGATACTAATGATGAGCCAAACTATAAGCCTTATTTTTATGGATTGCGTTCGACACTTTATGTTCCCATGTTGGCTGGAGATGGAAAGCTGCTAGGGATATTGGCATCAGGTAGCCGTAGTGTATCCAAATTTGATGAGCGCGACCAAATGATGTTGGAAGCCTTAGCCGATCAAGCTGTGATTGCTATACAAAATGCTCAAAACCAGAAGCAATTAGCCGCATCCGAAGCCATGGCAACATTGGGCGATATTGCAGGTAATCTGCTCCATAGAATAAACAATGATGTTGGCGCGATTCGCGTCAATTCGAAGAGGCTTGAAGTGCAGTTAAAAGACGAAAACAAAACAACGGCAAGGGAAATCATTGAATTGTCAGAACAGATTTTAGATGAGGTCTCCATCCTCACTAAGAGTATACCTGAAAAGCAAGATGGTATTAATGTTATTAAAGCATTAGAAGTTGCTATCAAAAAAGTTAGATTTGGCAAAAATATTCAGATTTTTTGTGATCTGCCTGAATCATTGCCCTCTGTCAAAGGTGGTGAAAAACAGATACAGGACATCTTTGTGAATTTGCTCCACAATGCTAGAGATGCAATGCCATTGGGCGGCAATTTAAGTGTTAGTGTTGAAATCATGGAAAGTGACGGAAAAACATGGGTCAAGGTATGCGTTACTGATGATGGCACGGGGATACCAGAGGAGGTACTTGATAAAATATTTTTGCGTTACTATTCTACTAAAGGTTCAGGGCATGGGTTTGGCTTATGGTGGAATAAAAATTATATAGAACGATTGGGAGGCATGATTGAAGTACAAAGCAGCTTTAATAAGGGTACCAGTGTGTCACTCTGTTTTCCGCCATGGGAAAGTTGACTGGTAGTTGGTTTACATTCTGGAGAATTAGAATGAAAAAATACAGAATATTGTTGGTTGAGGATGCGCCTAGTTGGCGTAAAATATTGAAAATGGATATTAATGATGCATTAGATCATTTGATTGGTTGTGCTAATATATATGAGGCTGAAAATCTTGAGCAGGCATGGGACTTGCTCGAAAACAACACATGGGATTTATTATGCACTGATATCGGTCTTAGCGATACAGCGGGTGCAACCGAAGGAAAATTACTAGTAAGTCGTGCATCAGAAAAAAATATTCCAACTATTATTATAAGTGGTACGCCATCAGTAACGCAAAAGGATGTTCGTGATTTTTTAAAGGAATACAATGTTGCAGATTTTCTCTACAAACAATTCTTTAGCTCCATCGAGTTTGTCCAACTTGTTCAGAAGCTATTAAAGTTACCAAAAAGAGTATTTATGTGTTACGCACATGCCGATAACTACAACAACGATCCCAAGAAACGCTGGCTAGACCGATTTCAAAAGACTATAGCCCCATTAATAAGGGAAAATGTTATAATTGTTTTTTCAGATAAAGATATCAACATAGGCGATAATTGGCACGATATCATTCAGGGACGTCTCAATAGGGCATCAGCCACAGTGTTGCTAATTAGCCCTGATTTTCTCGCTTCCGAATATATCGCAAATAGCGAACTTCCTGTATTGCTAAAGAATGCCGCTGACCGTGGGATCAAGATATACCCCCTCATAATTTCGCCCTGCGGGTACAATACAACCACATTCAAGTATCCCGATCCTAAAGTCGGACCCGAGGAATTTAAGCTTTCCTCTTTACAGTTAGCTCATGATCCTTCAGAAACATTGGTGGAGATGGATGAAGGTGACCAGAATAAAGTGTTACAAAAGGTGGCCGACGAACTTGCAAAACTGTAAACTGACTAACACCTTTTATCATACAGGATAGTCATTTCTAATTATTATTTTGTCCAGTTTTTAGCATAAAAGCCGCAGCCCCTCTTAGCGCAGTTTTTTCATTCAAAATGACTTTAATCGGTATATCCGCAACCAATCCATAAAATCGCCCCTTGGCACAAAATGCCTGATAGAATCCGCCTTCTTTTAACTTCGGAAGTATTTTTGGACCAATGCCTCCCCCAATAAAGATTCCGCCTGTCGCCAATGTTTTGAGTGCTAGATTGCTTGCTTCTGCACCATAAACACGAATAAATAAATCTAGGGTGGCAACGCAAATTTTTGATTTACCCGCCAAAGCCAATTCGGTGATTGCTGCGCTACGGTCGGGTGCCTCTTTGATATATTCGCGTAAGTCTTCAGTTTCAACATTTTTGTTGCATGACAAGAAATAGTCATAAATATCAGCAAGGCCGGGGCCGGAAACTACCCGCTCATAACTAACATGACAGTCATATTTATTATATAGAAACCTAAACAGTCCTGCCTCTTCGTCATTTTGGGCGGCAAAGTCCGTGTGCCCCCCTTCCGTAGCCGAAATGTGGAGCCCATCCTTGACACGAAACATAATTGCCTCACCCAAGCCTGTTCCCGCTGCAATCAAAGCGGCATTGCCGTTGACATCCTCGACACCCTCGTTAATCACGGCAAACTCTTCGGTAGACAACGTGGGGATTCCGTAAGCGGTGGCTTCCAGATCATTGATAAGTGCCACCCTGTTTAAGTTTAATGCTTGCTGCAACTCCATGCCATCGACTACCCACGGCAAGTTGGGCATGACGCATCGCCCAGCCCTAACCGGCCCAGCAACGGCAAAACAGGCATCAGTAATTGATAAGCCCGCATCTCGTAGAAAATTCTGCACCATGGCGGGTAAATTATCTTGTTCACGATTCAGATAGCGGCGTTCAAACTTTGGTCCGCGCATTTGAGAATCATGAGAATCAAAAATAGCCAGTTCGGTTTTTGTGCCGCCTATATCGCCTGCTAGAATCATGGTTGTTGATCTCGCTCTTTCAAAAGTTAACCTGATTAGGAAGATTCTTAAGCTAAACCGCTATGTGCGTTGTCATACCGGCAGGGATTGCCGGTATCCAGAACACAGGGAGGTGAATCTAGTTTGCCCTCCATGGCGACTGGATTCCGGCAATCCCTGCCGGAATGACGAATACGACTAGGTTTTACAAATTGGCTGAACAAACTTGCTAATCAGGAAGGTTAATGACTGCAATTATAAACGTTGACAGTTAGGTTTTTGTGAATTTTTTAGGAATTAGCCCGTTTCGCAAGCTACTGCTTGACCGCAATGATGCCGATTTTCATCTGGGGCGTTTGCTCGTTCCCCAGCCGACCCCTTTGTCGGGTTACGGCGCACACAGGGTTTAGAGCTTGGGTGCAGGATTTCGTAAAGTGAATCCCTCTGTAGGGGCGACTAATTCGCCTTTTCCATCGCTTGTTCAAGGCGAATTAGTCGCCCCTACATCCCCGCTGTATCAAAACCGAATAGTTTCTGCCGCCTTTTGGCCTCTTTGATGATATCCTCAATGGTTTCAAACCGTCCCGGGCCGCTGTCGATTCCTTCCTGCCATAATGACCTAAAGGTTTCGGTTTTGCTTTTTTCTGCATCCCTCCGTTTTTTCCATTCCATCAGGGCTTCCCGAATGATTTCGCCATTGCTTGCGTACTCGCCGCTTTCCACTGTATGCCGCACGAATGCGGCCATTTCTTGAGTTAGGGCGATGCTTACTTTTTCGACGTTGGACATGATGTCCCCCTGCATGACATGCAACTGCTGCCTCACCCCTATCAATTCATCGCGAATGGACCGCTGGCCGTGTTTCAAGTCGGCCATGTCCGATTGCAAACGTCTGAGAATGTCTAACACCAGATTTTCAACTTCAGCCATTGCCCTGTTTCCGATAAAATTGATTGTCTAAGTATACCAGTGGTGAGACCTTCTTTTTTCACACTGCCTCCCCCGGCAACGCCTCCCTGACGGGTCAGGATGGAACGGAAAGCCTCAAAGTCGGCACATCCTGCGGGCTGGCTCCATACCCCCGGATTACGCAGCAAGCGGCTCCATCCGGGCTTGTCCTCGGAACCCCCAAAGCGACTCACAAACTATGCACCACGCGCCCCCCAAGCAGCGTCTTGGTCACGCGCCCCTTGAACGCTGATCCATAAAACGGCGAGTTGACACCCCGGCTAAGCCAGTCGGTCCCCGATGCGGTCCATTCCAAGCTAGGATCGAACAGGCAGATATCCGCTTTTGCCCCGACACTGAGTGTTCCGGCATCCAAGCCCATGATGGTAGCGGGGCCGTGGGCCAAGCGGGCAATGGCACTGGATAAATCCAAGACCCCTGACTCGACCAATTGTAAGGCGAGCGGCAACAAGGTTTCCAACGAGGATATGCCGGGTTCAGTGGCAGGGAAGGCATCCAGTTTGGCGTTCGGGTCGTGGGGCTGGTGATCGGAACAAATGGCCTGGAGGATTCCTGCCGCCAAACCTTCGCGCAAGGCATCACGATCCGCCAACGCCCGGAAGGGCGGGTTGACATGGGCATTGGCATCGAAGCCATCCACTGCGTGTTCGGTCAAGTGCAATTGGTGGATGGCGACATCGGCACTGACCTTGACTCCACGGCTTTGGGCTTCGGCTATCATCGCCACCGCACGCGCACAACTGAGTTGGCCGAAGTGGACCCGCGCCTGGGTCTGCTCGGCTAGCACGAGTGTCTGGGCCACGGCGACGGTTTCCGCCGAGTAAGGAATGACCGGCAGGCCCAGCCGGCTACTGACCGCGCCGTCATGGGCGCAACCCCGGTTGCGCAACGCAGGCTCTTCGGGGCGAACGATCACGAGCAGTCCGCAGTTTGCCGCATATTCCAAAGCCCGCCGAAGAACCAAGAGGTTTTCCATTGGCGCATAGGCATTGCTAACGGCAAAACAACCCGCTCCCTTCAGCGCCATCATCGAACAAAGTTCCTTGCCCAGTAAACCCCTCGTCAGTGCTCCAATCGGGATGACTCTAGCCTTGCCTGCCCCATCTGCCCGTTCCCTAAGCAAGTTGACCAGTGCCGGCGTGTCGATGACGCGGCGAGTGTCGGGGGGGCAGCACAATGTGGTCACGCCCGCCGCCGCCGCCGCCGCAGTTTCGCTGGCGATGGTGGCCTTGTGTTCCTGGCCTGGTTCGCGCAGCCGGACGCACAAATCGACAAAACCAGGGCATACAATCTGGCCTTGGGCATCAATTTCTTGATTGGCTGCAAATCCTTTGGGTACATCGCCCACCGCTTCGATTTTACCATCGGCAATGCACACCGAAACGGATGCATCCACGCCGTTGGCCGGGTCGATGACCCTCCCACCTCTAATGATTATTTTTTCGCCGATCATGATGCCGCTCCAACATTCGCCACACCGTGACTGCCAAGCACCATGGACATCACCGCCATTCGCACGGCTATGCCGTTGCCTACTTGTTGCAAAATGACCGATTGTGGGCCGTCAGCCACCCGCGAGTCGATTTCGACACCGCGGTTGATCGGGCCTGGATGCATGACGATGGCGTTTGGGTTCGCCTTGGCCAAACGCTCGCCAGTCAAGCCGAAGTAGGTGAAGTATTCGTGTTCGCTAGGTAGAAAGGCGCCGCTCATCCGCTCTTTTTGCAAACGCAACATGACAATCACATCCACCCCGGATAAACCTTGGTCTAAATCATGGAAAACGTTAACCCCCAAGCCTGAAACATCGGCCGGCAATAGGGTTTTTGGCGCGACGACACGCACTTCCGCCGCGCCTAAGGTATTCAGGGCGAGTATTTCCGAGCGAGCTACCCGGGAATGGAGGATGTCGCCTACGATAGCCACCTTGAGCTTGGAAAAGTCACCCTTGCATTGGCGTATGGTGAACATGTCCAGCATCGCTTGGGTAGGATGGGAATGGCTTCCGTCACCCGCATTGACGACGCTGATATGAGGCGCTACATGGCGGGCGATGAAGTGGGCCGCACCGCTGGCCTCATGGCGCACGACAAACATGTCCACATGCATGGCCTCAATGTTGCGGATAGTGTCCAACAGGCTCTCGCCTTTGGATGTGGCCGAGTTGGCAATGTTGACGTTAAGCACGTCGGCCGATAAGCGCTTGGCCGCCAATTCAAAGGTATTGCGGGTACGGGTGCTATTTTCAAAAAAGAGGTTCACAATGGTCTTGCCGCGCAACAAAGGCACTTTTTTCACCTGCTGTTCGGTTACGCTGCTGAAGGATTCGGCGACATCCATGATGCGCACCAGCAACTTGCGGTTCAATCCGTCAATAGTCAGGAAATGCCGCAACCTCCCTGCCGCGTCGAATTGAATGGATTTGTTCACGTCATTCCTACCTTAGTTTACGAGCAATGAATGCTTAATGCCAAAGGGTCTGGCCCGGACAATTTTATTTTTTCATCCGGCCCGAGGTCTATCCTGCCGCCTATGCAATCGGCCTGCACAGGAATTTGTCTGCCGTCCCGCTCGATTAAAACCCCCAACACGATCTGTGCCGGACGTCCGTAATCGAAAATCTCGTTCAAAGCCGCTCGTATTGTCCTACCGGTATAGAGCACATCGTCGATCAGGATAATGTCGCGCCCCTCCACTCGAAACGGAAGGTTGCTCGGCAAGACCCGCGGATGGATTCCTATCTGGGAAAAGTCGTCGCGGTAAAACGAAATGTTTAGCAACCCCAAAGGATCATGCAAACCGAGCCTACTGTGGAGTTTTTCGGCTATCCATCCGCCACCCGTGTGAATGCCAATCATTAACGGATCGTGCAGTTCGCGCCGGGTGATTTCGGCCACCAGCCCGGTATGCAACCGGTCTAACATTTTTTCAACGCTCAATTGGAAGTCAACCATTTTTTTGCCTTTCCTGTTGTGCAATATGTTCCAGCCAACTCTGTAAGATCAACTGGGCGGCCAGAATGTCCCGCACCGTGGCAAAGCCTGTCGAATGCTTGGCCCGACTCTGATAAAACAGACTTTTGGATTCGACGGTGGATAGGGTTTCGTCCATAGTATAAACCGGCAAGCGGAAACGGCCTTCAAGTTGGCGTGAAAATTTAAGAATTTGTGGGGTGATAGGGTTTTCTGTGCCATCTTCTTGGTAAGACAGCCCGACAACCAACCCGCAGGGTTGCCAAGCATCGACTAGCCTGCCTATAGCCTCCCATCGTGCCAGTTTGCCCAATGTCGGAATCGTCGCCAGACCGTTACTGGTGCATGTCAATCTTTGTCCCACGGCTACACCGATGTGCTTTTCGCCGTAGTCGAAGCCTAAATAAGTGCCTTGTTTTGGAGTGTGGGGGTCGGGCATGGGGTTTTGACGGAATGTCAATTCGTAGTGGCGGGTTCCAAACCCGCCCGGTTTTGTTCAAAATGAGAATTTCTGGTTAATCCCCGGCTTCCTGCTTCGGTTCCCGTAGCAGCAGGTTGCGCACGGCCTCCATTGGCGAAAGCCCTTCATTGAGGATCAGATAAACCTGTTCGGTAATCGGCATGTCTACATGATGTGTTTTCGCCAAACGATGGATGATGCCAGCAGTCAGAACCCCTTCGATTTCTTGGCCGATTTGGGTGGCCACTTCTTCCCTAGGCAAGCCTTTTCCCATTCCCAAGCCAAATCGGCGGTTGCGCGATTGGTTGTCGGTGCAGGTCAAGATCAAATCACCCACACCGGCCAAGCCCATCAGCGTTTCCGGCTTGCCGCCCATTGCCAGCCCTAAGCGCATCATTTCGGCCAGACCGCGTGTAATCAGTGCAGCCCTGGCATTGGCGGCGAAACCCAATCCGTCGGCCATGCCTGCCGCAATGGCAAGGACATTCTTGGTGGCCCCGCCTAGTTGGACACCGATCATGTCATCGGTGGTGTAGGCGCGAAAGTGAGGGTTGCGCAAAAGCCCCGCCACAATCTCTGCAAAAACCCGGTTTTTTGATCCAACGGTAATCGCAGTAGGTTGGTTGGCGGCAACCTCACCAGCAAAGGTGGGACCTGAAAGCACTGCCGCCGGGGTGTCAGGGCCAAGTATTTCTTCCACGACCTCATGCAACATCTTCCCGCTTTGACACTCCAGACCCTTGGTAGCCCAAGCGATTTGCAGGGAACCAGACTTATGGCGCAGCTTGTGCAACAAATCACGAAAGGCGTGGCTGGGAACGACGATGAGAAGAATGGAGCTATCCTTGACTGCGCAATCCAGGTCGGAAGTGACGGCCAGATTGCCTGGAAAATAGGCTCCGGGCAGGTAACGCTGGTTGCAACGGTCCTTGCTTAGATTGGCGATATGACCGGCATCGCGCGCCCATAGGTTCACCGGGTGTCCGTTGCGAGCCAATAACACAGCCAAGGCCGTGCCCCAAGAACCCGCTCCGATCACAGCAACTGATTGAGGCATGTGCCAAGGCAAACGTTAAGATGTTTAATTTATGGTATGTGGGCCTTGATTGGTTTGCTGTTGCAAATGCTGCATGTAGAGCGCGTCAAAGTTTACAGGTGCCAGCAGCAAGGGAGGGAAGCCTCCTTTGATGACTAAATCGGACACTGCTTCGCGGGCATAAGGGAAAAGTATGGTGGGGCAATAGCTTCCTATCATCGCCGCCAATTCTTCTTCTGGGAATCCAGTGACGGTGAAGACGCCCGCTTGCGTCAATTCTGCCAGGTAGGCAGTCTTTTCCTCCAGTTTTACGGTAACGGTGACTGTCAGTCCGACTTCAAAAAGCCCATTCTCCAAGGCTTGGGCATTGCTTGCCAGATTGAACTCTACTTTGGGTTCCCATTGTTGGGTGAAAATCACCGGTGAATTGGGGGTTTCGAAAGAAACATCCTTAAGATATAACTTTTGGATGACGAATTGTTTTTCCTGAGTTTCTTCTGCCATTTTTCGTTCTCGAGTGTGGGTTACTTTTTATTCTTTTTTACTAAAGGAAGCTTTTGATCTTGCCAAGCCAGTACTCCACCATCCAGATGGTAGACTTGGTTGTAACCTTCCTTGACCAGTTGCTTGCAAGCTTCCTTTGACCGGGTTCCCTGCTGGCAATAGACAACAATTGGACTGTTCTTGAACGATTCAAGTTCATAGAGTTTTTCCTTTAGCCTGCCTAGCGTGATGTGCATTGCCCCTTCAATATGCCCCTTGGAATATTCGTTGGGTTCACGCACATCAATTGTGATGGTTCCATCTTGATTGAGGAGTTCGACAGCACGGGCGGGCGTTGCTAATTTATATTTGCGGGTTAATGTGTCGAACAGATCATGAATCAGCAGCACAGTCACAACGAAGTGACCGCTGCTTAGCATCATGTGGTTGTTAACGAATTGTAAGGTCCGATCAATTTCCATTCATTTGCCTTCGATAGTTTTCTTGGTAGTTTGCGAGGTGCTTAATGTGCGATTGGAATGCATGGCCTGTTTTGTCTTGTGTATAAATAACTGATGTTACGCCTAACCCGACCTACGGTCTTTTGCCAAAATGACAATTGCTGCGGACATTGGCGCTAGAGTACGCGACGAACAAGGCAAAAACCGTTACAATGGCAAACATGAACTTACAGAATTCGGTGTGGATGCGGAACAAATTGTTTCTCGATCTCCTCCAACTGACAAGTCACTTGAGTTCGCCCACTGATTATACTTTAGAACGGGCATTGTCCTAAACCCGTTGGGCGGTTAAATTTTAATTTCTGAGTGACAGAAAACACATGTTAAATCAAAAAAATCTTCTCCTAGTTGCCTTGGGGGCCGCATTGGGTGGCCTGATTGTTGTCGGCGGCAATGTTTACGCCGAACGCGAGGCTTCGGAGTCGAACACTATTCCCTACGAAGGGTTGAAAACCTTCTCCGAGGTTTACGGGCGTATTCGCCAAGATTATGTGGAACCTGTGCCTGATAGCAAGTTGCTTGAAGATGCCATACGTGGCATGTTGTCAGGGCTTGACCCCCATTCCTCCTACCTCGACCAAGAGCAATACAATGAATTGAAAGTCGGCACTACCGGGCAGTTCGGTGGTTTGGGAATAGAGGTTGGCATGGAAAATGGCTTTATTAAGGTCATTTCCCCGATTGATGACACGCCGGCGCAAAAGGCCGGTGTCAAAGCGGGCGACCTCATCATCCGTCTGGACGACAAGCCGGTTAAGGGAATGAGCCTAAACGACGCAGTCAAGACCATGCGTGGCGAGCCGGGAAGCGTAATTTCACTGACCGTCGTGCGTGAAGGGGTCGAACAACCGCTGAAAATTAAGATTGTCCGCGATATCATCAAGGTCAAAAGCGTTAAAAGCCGGTTGCTTGAAGATGGCTATGGCTATGTGCGCATCACTAGTTTCCAGGCCAAGACCGGTGAAAGCATGGTTGATGCGATCAACGAACTGAAGAAAAACGGCGAACTGAAAGGCTTGGTGCTAGACTTGCGGAACAACCCGGGCGGCGTGTTGAACGCTGCAGTGTCAGTCAGCGACGCTTTTTTGGATAGCGGTAAGATTGTTTACACTGATGGACGCATCGAAGACTCAAAGATGACATTTAACGCCACGCCAGGCGACATTCTAAAAGATGCCCCCATAGTGGTGTTGATTAACTCTGGTTCGGCCTCTGCTTCCGAAATTGTGGCAGGGGCATTACAGGACCAAAAGCGAGCGATAATCATGGGTGAAAAAACCTTTGGCAAGGGTTCGGTCCAGACTATCCTGCCGACGAGTAATGGGGGGGCAGTGAAGTTGACCACGGCGCGTTACTACACACCATCGGGCCGTTCCATCCAGGCTGAAGGCATCACCCCGGATGTGCCGATTTCGAAGGTTAAATTGGAAGCCTTGTCGCAATCCGAATTTGGCCCAATAAAGGAATCCGACTTGGCGAATCACTTGAACAACGAAAAGTCTACCAAGAAGGGCGAACAGAAATCTGATGAAAAGCCCGAAGATGCTTTGGCGATGCAGGACTTTCCGCTTAACGAGGCGCTGAACTTGCTCAAGGGCATTAATATTGTCAAGCGCTCCAAGTGAGACACATACCAATAACAACAATCTCCCTGTAAAGGGATGTCATCCCTAAAGGTTAGGAAAAATGCAGCTAGAATCCATTTTAGAATCGTATGCACGCTATGCTCCAGTTTATGACCACACTTTTGGTTGGCTGTTGAGTTTTCGTGGACGTTCCATGGCTGCCGGTGTAACCAACCATAGCCCCGGCAAGATTTTGGAAGTGGGTGTAGGCACCGGTATCGGCCTTCCTTACTATCGGCATGAGCATCAGGTGCATGGTATTGACATTTCCCCACATATGTTGGACAGGGCGAAAAAAAGAGTTCACCGCAAGCGCTTAGGCAACGTTACGCAATTGACCATCATGGACGCGCGCAAGCTGCAATTTGCCGATAATAGTTTTGATGCGGTGGTGGCGGCTTATGTGATGTCCGTGGTGCCCGAACCTGAAAAGGTCATCCGGGAGATCGAACGAGTTTGCAGACCAGGCGGGGATGTGATCATCGTGAACCACTTTGCATCGGAAAAAGGTGTCCGTCGGGGCGTGGAAAGATTGCTGGCGCCTTTATCCAATAAATTAGGCTGGCGGCCCGACATGCCGGTGGAAGAAGTCCTCTCACACACTCATCTTCAAGAAGTGTCGCGCCACTCTCTTCCGCCAATGGGGTTGTTCACCCTGTTGCATTTGAGGAAAGTACTATGATTTCGATGTGATATAATTTTTCAACTATTACTGTCCGAAAGTACGAAATGCCAGTCACCCACAGTGAGTCCGTCGAGTTTTCCCAGACATTTGAAATAAAAAGCGGTGCCGTCAACCTGCCTGTACTGAAGCTTTTGACCAGCGATGTGGGGAAGTTATCTTCACAACTTCGGTTGAAGGTCAGCCAAGCACCGGATTTTTTTCGCAATGCGCCCATGGCGATTGATTTGCACAATCTTGTCGATCCCAATGCGGAAATCGACTTCGTAGCTTTAGTTAGGGCAATGCGAAATTGTGGCTTGGTTCCCGTGGGGTTCTGTGGCGGTTTTGAAAAACACCACCAAGCGGCTCAGGCGGCTGGTCTTTCGTCTTTGACCCTTGCACGTCAAGAGCCGCCGCAACAGCCTCAAGCGACCCCAACCAAACCAAAAGTGCTGCCTGAAGAGGTGCATTCTAGAATCGTCGAGCAGCCGGTCCGTTCAGGACAGCGCATTTATGTACCCGGTGGGGATTTGGTGGTGATGTCCCAAGTCAGCGCGGGCGCTGAAATCATGGCCGACGGCAATATCCATGTTTATGGCACTCTTCGCGGGCGTGCACTGGCGGGCGTGCAGGGTAATCTTGATTGCCGTATTTTCTGCCAGGACTTGCAGGCAGAGCTGGTGGCCGTAGGCGGCCACTATAGGATTAGCGAAAACATAGACGATTCCCTCCGGGGTGTCCCGGTGCAGATTTATTTACAGGACCAGTCTTTAATTATCGAAAGAATTTAGACGCTTCATACCAATTGGAGGAGAGTTAGTGGCACGAATCATTGTTGTAACTTCTGGAAAAGGCGGCGTCGGAAAAACTACTACCAGCGCGGCGATTTCCATGGGATTGGCGCTTAAGGGATATCGCACGGCTGTCATTGACTTCGACGTGGGTCTTCGCAATCTTGATTTGATCATGGGATGTGAACGCCGTGTGGTTTATGACTTCGTCAATGTCATCAATGGAGAGGCTGCGTTAAACCAAGCCTTGATAAAAGACAAACGCTGCGACAAGTTGTTTATCCTTCCGGCCTCGCAAACCCGCGACAAAGACTCGCTTACATCGGAGGGCGTGGGCAAGGTGTTGGGCGACTTGTCCAAGGATTTCGATTACATCGTGTGCGATTCTCCCGCCGGCATTGAACGAGGGGCCATGTTGGCCATGTATTATGCCGATGATGCGATTGTCGTGACCAACCCGGAAGTTTCCTCTGTCCGTGACTCCGACCGGATGTTGGGTATTTTGGCCAGCAAATCACGGCGGGCCGAACGGGGTGAGGAGCCAATCAAGGAGTATCTGTTGCTAACCCGCTATTCGCCCCATCGGGTTAAGTTGGGCGAGATGCTCAGCGTGGAGGATGTACAGGATATTCTTTCCTTGCATTTGCTTGGTGTCATACCGGAGTCGAAGGCGGTGCTTAACGCATCTAACTCCGGCATCCCCGTGATTCTTGACGAAAAGAGCGATGCTGGGCAGGCTTTTTCAGACGTAGTCCGCCGATACTTGGGGGAGGATGTGACTCATCGTTTCATTGAGCTTGAAAAAAAGAGCCTCTTTGGCAGGTTGTTCGGGGGTTAGCATGGGACTCCTAGACTATTTTCGCAATACACGCCCATCGACCGCTGCCATCGCCAAGGAACGCTTGCAAATCCTCGTGGCGCACGAGCGTTCCGAGCGCAACAAGCCGGATTATCTGCCCATGTTGCAACAGGAGCTTTTGGAAGTGATACGCAAATATGTAGATGTCGATCAAGATGCCATATCGGTGACCATGGAGCAGGATGATAAGCGGGAAATACTCGAACTTAACATCATCCTTCCCGATGAAAGCCAACGCAAGAAGCCTACCAAGCGAGCTTAAGTTGTCCTGATTAGGAATCGCCACCGACCGACTCGGTCTTGAACCGAGTCGGTCTTTAAGGAATCCACAATGCTCGAAATCCTGCAAATCCCCGTCCTGCAAGACAACTATATTTACCTAATCCATGAACCCAACGGCTGGGCGACGGCCGCCATCGACCCGGCCTTGGCGGAGCCGGTTTTACGGGCTTTGGACGAAAAGGGTTGGACGCTGACCCATATCCTCAATACCCACCACCATGGCGACCATGTTGGGGGCAATATTGAATTGAAAAGTAAAACCGGTTGTGCCATTGTTGCCATGGCCAGGGACAAAGAGCGTATCCCTGGCATTGATGTGGAAGTCTCCGAAGGCGATATTATTGGCCTAGGCCATGCAGAGGCGAAAGTGCTGGATGTGCCGGGCCATACCAGCGGACACATCGCGTTTTGGTTTGCCGGGGAAAGTGCGCTGTTTTTGGGAGACACCCTGTTCGGCTTGGGATGCGGTAGGTTGTTTGAAGGCCACGCCGAGGAGATGTGGGCTTCGCTGGAGAAAATCCGCGCATTGCCCCCGTCAACGCGCATTTACTGCGCCCATGAATATACTCAGGCCAACGGGCGTTTTGCCTTGGAAATCGAGCCTGAAAACCAAGCCTTGCAGGAGCGCATGGTCCGTGTGACAAATTTGCGCCAACAGGGTCTGCCGACGATTCCGTCACTATTGGGGGATGAGTTGGCCACCAACCCGTTTTTGCGTCCGCATAGCCCGGAAATCCGCCGACGTTTGGGGCTGGAAGACGTGACGGACTGGCGGGTGTTCGCTGAAATCAGGCATCGGAAGGATAGTTTCAGGGGCTGACCTTTACAGCGTTTTCAACATCAAATACAGCGTTTTCGACATCAAATAGTTACTAGATAAATATTATGCATTTGCGAAGATTTTCATTAAATCAGACGCAGTGTTTGAATCACGCAATCCGGCAGATTCAAGACTGGCGTTCATGGTTACTTGCGAACCAGAGCTATGCTGCAGGCCAACGAACAGAGAGCGGACTTGGCTTGGCAAATATCAACGGCAATGTTCTTGGCCTTATTCTAATTGGTCGCCGCTCATCTTTGCATGAAGGCACAATACAGCGTCGGCGGCAGATGGTGCATGAAATCATTGGATGGCATCCCGGTAATTCAAATCACCGAAGAGGTTGGCTCGTTTCCAAGCTCCGGCTTGGGTATGCAGTCTTTGAAGCTCCTGCTTCCCTAAATACGGCAAGCTAGAACTCGAAAAGCAGAGGTTCCCAAGCTTGAGCTCTCATCGTTATACACAAGTCCAGCCAAGCCGACAAAAGCCGTCATTTCGGCAGGGATGCCGAAAACCAGGCCATGGACGGTAATCAGTAGGTTGTGTAAGTGCTTGATTCAGGTAGCATTCCCATAGCATAGCTTCATGTTCGCGGTTGCAGGGGCATCTGTCGTGGCCCAGAGTTTGCCATCCCTGGACGCTGGATTTCGGCATCCCTGCCGAAAAGACGGGCCTCCAACACTTGTGTATAACGACGAGAGCTTGAGCTTGGGAACCAGCACAATGATCTCAGTTTAGGTTCTGGGCGAAAGAAACCCGACGGCCCGAAAGCCGCAGGTCTTGTGTTGGATTAACTGCAACTGGCGGTGGCCAACCAAGACGCTAAATCCCCTACGTCTTTCAGTACCCCATCGGGTCCTTGGTAATAAACGTGGTTATTATCAGAAGAGACTCCGACGTAGGAGTTGGTTTTGCTGTAATAGCGATAAGTATAAGGCGGGGAAATTTGGGTTGCCGCACCTGCCGGTAAAAACAGGCTTGCATATTTGCCGCTTTCAGCCCAGTTTAACAAACACTGTTCTTGGGTGCTCGGGTTTAACTTAACCGGATTGGCTGTGCTTGCCGGGACACCGGCCAGGGTGGCTTGTGCCAATTTGAAGAACACTTCAGTATTGTCCATCACCCCAGTGAACAGTTCCGCGCCCAGCCCCATGGCAGACAAGGGAATGTCGGTCGCCGTATGCACGGCTTGGTCACCCGGTACTTGCCCGGTAACAAAAAATCCAGTGCTATTGTTGCGGATGCTTGGGCTAGAAGGGTAATTGCTCAAATTGGGATGCGGGTTGTTGTTGCCAACCTTAACAAAGGGTTGTTGCGAATCTTGGGTCGGCTGCGGATTGCTTAACCATGTTTCGTAACGGTCGGCGTTGGCACCGTAGCCAATCAGCATCTTGTAATTAATATCGGTGGTGGCCGGGAAGCCGTCCGCACTGTTGCTGTAGGCCGGGAACTTGGCCGTGTCGTAAGTGCCAACGACCGGGCTGGAAGGAGTGGCACCTGGGGGAACCACTGCATTTGGGCTGCCATCGCGCATCAGGCTGGTCTTGGTGCCGCCCGTGGGCGTGGCTGTGGCATTGCCTGCCAAAGTCGCGGCACTGACGGTGGAAGCGCCGATGATGGCAGCACCTGAGCATTCATGGTCTGCGGTTACAATAACCAATGTGCCTGGGTTCGAGTTGGCAAAATCCTTTGCGACCTGCACAGCATGGTCGAATTCTATGGCCTCTAGAATCCAACGGTCAGTATCCATCAAGTGTGCCTGCTTGTCTATGGACGCACCTTCAATCATCGCAATGAACCCCCCCGGATTCTTCGCAAGTACCTTAAGGGCCGCACTGGCCATCTCATCAAGCATAGGTTGGTCGGGAAAACCGTAATCGTCAACCACAGTGGAATTGCCACGACGCTTGCCGATCTTGTCCATGGATACGTTCATGTTGGAGAACGCGAACAGGCCAAGCAACTTGTCGGGAGTGACGGTGGTGATGGAATCCAGCGTAGTCTTGTCGGGTGCATACGCAAATCCTGCCGCCTGAAAATCGGCAATCAAGTCGCGGTTATTGTCGAGTGCGCCCGGAGCGGCACCCCAACCGGTGATGACATCGCTGTGCAGGGTATAGTCGGTGCCGTTGGTGCGCTGTGAACCGTTGGCAATATTGTAAGTCCCTGATATTGGCTGTATCGCATTCGTCGAATTTGGCAGGAACCATTTGCGTCCACCGCCCATCAGCACAGTGAGTCCGGTCAGGTTACGGTCGTCGAGGTATTGGTCAACTATGCCAGTGCCATTGTTGCGGTTGGAGGTATGCACGGCATTGGCTGCCGGTGTGGCATCGAAGACATCGGCCGTTGTGACTAAGCCCAGGGATTTGTTTTGCTGGCGGTGCAGATATTCCGACAAATATTCAATGCGAGGGTTGTCGAAGGCATCCGTGGTGTCGTCCGGCCACACGCCTTCCTGGCTATTTTGGTTTTTGTTGCCGCTGACATACCCAGACATGCCAGGAGCAGAGTCAGTCACGATGGAATTCAGGGACGAGGTCATGACCATTCCCGTAAACGGAAAGGTATCCATCGCCAGTCTGCTTTTCGCCTTGCCTTGCGAGTAACCCTGAGAGACGATGCGGGCAGCCGTGCGATGGGCGGCTCCCATGCCGTCGCCAAGCATAATGATGATGTTCTTAACTTTGTTGCCAGACAGTGAAGTGCCTAAGATTTCAAAATTGCCGTTTTGAATTACGGTGGACCCGTTGCTCAACGTGGCTGTGGCCCTCAGTGCATGGATTCCGGTTGAAGAGTTGGAATAGGCTCGGACCGAAGCGACTGCGCTGCCGGTGGCCAGACCGCTTACCAGGCCTGTGGTAACCAAGCTAGTCGTGCCGGGGGCTGGAGTAACTGGTGTTCCGTCAACGGAAAATACCACAGAAGTGACTGTCAGGCCGGCATCGGGCTGCACCGTGGCTTGCAAGTCAAACTTCTGTCCGGGAAGGAAGCGCGAAATGACCACCGATGGAGCGAGTGTCAGGTCGCTAGGGGGGGTCAGGCGTGAAATTGATGCAGCATTTGCTGAGGAACACAGCGTAGCAGCTACGGCTACTGCAAGGCATTGGTGGATCAATTTAGGTTTGGACATTACGTTTCTCCAAAGTTAGGGGATGAATCCTGTCAACATGGTTTTGTTACAGTGGATCTATCGAGAATAATTGACTCAGTCACTAGGTTTTCCGATCTCGGATAGCATGGTTGCCAACTAAGAGTTTTTTCGACAAGCCTGGATCAAGGCGTAACCTGACAGCGGAAACCCGACCGTCGGTTTCTTCCCGGTTGCCTAAGTCGAGAGTTCCAGTCAGCTTGAGCAAGCCAGGAATATGCGGCACGATTAGCCCCTCAGCATTTTCGATATGGACGAATAGGATGGTCGCCGGCATGTCGTCAGCGGGTCCGTCCTCTTTTTCCGCCATGGACACAGCGAGGGGGGCGAGGATGAAAGGACCGGCCGAGGGTTCCTCGGCGTTGACCATGTAGCCGAATATCCGCACACGCTTACCTTTCAAGCCCAAGAGCTTGTCTGTCGGTTCCAACCCGCGTGGGCCGATGGGCATTTTGAAAAATTCCCTGAATTTAATGTCCTCGACCCCATGGGGCGGTGGCGAAGGCTTGCCTTTGAATTGCAGTAGCGATGCGGCGTGCTTACCGTCCAACTCTTGATGATTCTTATCAGCCGCCGCCTGTGGGATGGCAGGTAACAAAGCGAGCAAAGCAAATGACAATAGTACCTGACGGATAAAAGCCAACGGGGACTTGCTGGAAAAGTCCATAAGTAATTCCTCAAGGTCTTAGTGCGGACTGGGCGTGGCGAGTACAGGAATTTCCCCGCGCCAAACGGTATTGCCCAAAAGGGTTTGCCCTTCGCGGTTTCGTCATAGGACACAAACGTCGGATAAATAACCTTCCGAGATGTTAGCGGGGTTTTGTTACCATTTGAGGAAAAAATGGTGACTATTTTTTCAACGCTTTGGTGCGCAGCCTGATTCGGGTTTTCACCTTGGTGCGAGAACTGCTTGGGATTGGCGCATCGAATCTAGGTATTTCTCGTCCCCACTTCTCCAAAATATTAAATGGTCGTGCTAGTATCACTGCTGAAATGGATCTGAAACTGTCCGAAGCACTCGGACAACCACCTGGTTTATGGATTAGAATGCAGGTTGCTTACGATCTTTGGCAGGCGGAGCAGAAACCACGTCAACATGTAGAACGTTTGAATGCTGTTTTATAACAAATATTAGTTTGCTCGTTCCAAAGCTCCGGCTTGGGAATGCCGTCTTTGAAACTACTGCTTCAACACGACAAGCTAGAGCTTGAAAAGCAGTGGTTCCCAAGCTGGAGCTTGGGAACCAGCACAAAAATGCCGTCATTCCGGCAGGGATTGCCGGAATCTAGAAGCCATGGAGGGCAAACTCGTTGCTGAGCAAGTGTTTGATTCTGGTAATTTGTAGCCCGCAGTTTCACATCCCTGTGGACTGGATTCCGGCAATCCCTGCCGGAATGACGGCGCTTCAACACTTGTGTATAACGATGAGAACTCCGGCTTGGGAATGCGGTCTTTGAAGCTCCTGCTTCAACACGACAAGCTAGAGTTTGAAAAGCAGAGGTTCCCAAACTGGAGCTTGGGAACCAGCACAACGAAGATGTTTGGCACTTTGGGAATTCGAGTAGGAAGAGGTTCTGGTGAACTAGCTGAACGCTTTGAAAACAATAGCATGCTTGGTAGGATGTCATTGGTCACCATACGAATTCCCAAAGAACCGATTTTTTATCTCACGCAAAGGCGCAACGTAAAAGAATTAAACCACGAAATTTGCGAAACACATAAAAGTAAGGTTGAAGTTTTGTGTATTTTTTTAGATTTCTGTTCTAGGCACTTGGAAAGTAGCTTTAGCTTGCCATCCTTGGACGCTGGATACCGGCATCCATGCCGGTATGACGGCTTAAGGTGATTTCCAATAATGAAACTACCAAAACTGAAATGAATTATCCACAAAATCAAGAACAAACACCTCGCCAAGCTGGTGCTTGGCACTCCCAGAAGGAACGCCAAGCACCAGCTTGGCCTTTGGATGGGATGTTCTTTATTGGATATCACCTAACTTTAGATCGCCAAAATATCCAATCCCTCGTCGTTACCGGTTGATTGAAGGGTGCTGTTGCGCAATGCCTCCAATTCCGCAAAGTCGAAAATCGTAGGGTCGGCCAAATGCGACGGGGCGACATTTTTCAATGCGCCGAAGATCGTGTCCACGCGTCCAGGAAAGCGTTTGTCCCATTCGGCCAGCATCGTTTTCATGGCTTGGCGTTGGAGATTTTCCTGCGAGCCACAGAGATTGCAGGGGATGATGGGGAAGTCGCGGAGACGGGCGTATTCATTAATATCCCTTTCTTTGCAATAAGCCAATGGGCGGATGACGATGTGCTTGTTGTCATCGCTCAACAACTTGGGTGCCATCGCCTTGAGTGTCCCGCCATGAAACAAGTTCAGAAAGAAGGTTTCCAGAATGTCATCCCGATGATGACCTAAAGCGATCTTGCTGATGCCGTTCTCTAGGGCGTACCGGTATAGCGCTCCGCGCCGCAGCCGTGAGCATAAGCCGCAGGTGGTTTGGCCCTCGGGTACCACGCGTTTGACCACGCTATAGGTGTCCTGCTCGATAATATGGAAAGGGATGCCACATTCTTCAAGGTATTGAGGCAACACATGCTCGGGAAACCCCGGTTGCTTCTGGTCCAAGTTGACTGCGACGATGTCGAAACTGACCGGTGCGTTGAGCTTAAGGCTTAATAGAATGTCGAGCAGGGTAAAGGAATCCTTTCCGCCTGAAAGGCAGACCATCACCTTGTCACCGTCCTTGATCATGGCATAGTCGGCGATGGCTTCGCCGACTAGCCTCCGCAAACGTTTTTTCAGCTTATTGAATTCAAATCGCTGTTTTTCGTTCAGAGCCAAAACTGCGGGTTGTTTATCCGTCATACCGCTGGAAAATTAAAGTGGCGTTGGTGCCACCGAAGCCAAAGCTATTCGACATCACCGTGTTTAAATGGGCGTTGTCGATGCGTTCAAGCACGACGGGAACCCCTTCCGCACCAGGGTCGAGTTGGGTGATGTTGGCCGATGCGCTAATAAAGTTGCCGTTCATCATTAACAGCGAATAAATCGCCTCATGGACACCCGCCGCACCCAAGGCATGCCCGGATAGCGATTTGGTGGAAGCGAGCGGCGGAACCTTGTCGCCAAAAACCTCTTTCACCGCCTGCAATTCTTTGATGTCGCCAATGGGTGTGCTGGTGCCGTGGGCGTTGATATAGTCGATTGGGGCATGGACAGTAGCCATGGCCTGTTTTATGCATCGGACAGCGCCTTCGCCCGAGGGTTGTACCATGTCGTAACCATCGGATGTCGCACCGTAGCCTACCAACTCGCCATAAATTTTAGCCCCTCTAGCCTTGGCGTGTTCAAGTTCTTCCAGCACCAATACCCCTCCACCGCCGGAGATCACAAAACCGTCCCTAGTCACGTCGTAAGGGCGCGAGGCGGTGGAAGGGGTGTCATTATATTTTGAGGAAAGGGCACCCATGGCATCGAACAGCACAGTCATGGTCCAGTGCAGTTCTTCGCCGCCGCCGGCGAATACAATGTCTTGCTTGCCTAGTTGTATCTGTTCCGCGCCGTTGCCGATGCAATGCGCGCTGGTTGCACAGGCTGAACTGATGGAATAGTTGATTCCCTTTATTTTGAACGGGGTGGCCAAACAGGCGGAGTTAGTATTGCTCATGGTGCGCGGCACCATGTAAGGCCCGACTTTCTTCACTCCCTTTTCCCTGAAAATGTCTGTAGCCAGCAGTAAGTTAGCCGTGGATGGCCCACCTGAACCCATGATTAAGCCCGTGCGCGGATTGGACACTTGGTTTTCCTCCAAACCGGAATCCGCAATAGCCTCTTGCATGGCTACATAGTTAAACGCCGCCCCATCGCCCATGAAACGGCGGATTTTCCGGTCGATGATTTCATCGAGATTCAAATCAATCGGACCATAGACGTGGCTACGGAAATTAATGTCGTGGTATTCTTTTGAAAAACGGAGGCCCGAGCGTCCTTCCAAAAGGGAATCTCTCACTTCAGCCTGGTTGTTACCGATGCTGGATACAATGCCAATGCCTGTCACTACTACTCGTTTCATACTCTTTATGACTCCCTCAGAAATCGTCTGTGGAAGTGAACAAACCGACCCGAAGATCACTGGCTTCATAAATTACTTTGCCATCGCACTCCATTTCGGCATCGGCGATGCCCATGACCAGCTTGCGCATGATCACCCGTTTTAGGTTGATGCGATAAGTAACCAGCTTGTTCTGGGGCAGCACCTGGCCGCGAAATTTTACTTCACCTACCCCGAGGGCGCGGCCTCGCCCCGGTCCACCCATCCAACCCAAATAAAAACCCACCATCTGCCACATGGCATCCAACCCAAGGCATCCTGGCATGACGGGGTCGTTTTGGAAATGGCAGTCGAAAAACCACAAATCCGGGTTTACATCCAGTTCGGCGACGATTATTCCTTTGTCGTGAGTACCTCCTTGTGAACTGATTTGGGTAATGCGGTCGAACATCAGCATGGGCGGGAGGGGTAATTCCGCATTGCCGGGACCGAACAACTCGCCTCGACCGCATTGGAGCAATTCCTCCAAAGTGTAATTGTGCTGCTGCGTATGCATTGTTATAGTTGTTCCTAAAGACAATCCGTCTCGAAAAAGGGTCGTATTATCGCTCAGTTAATAAATAAATTCAGCAGTCGCTTGAAAAAAAAATTTAAATTGGGGATTACTGGCGATGCCAAGGTGGTTTTTTAGTCGCAGATACTGACAGACAGCGAACGGCTTGGGTTGGCGACAGGCTGCGGTCCCGGCGGAACATCCGGCAATAAATATCTGATGCGGCGCAAGGGTTGCCCCAAACGACTCTGATAGATTACCGCATAAGATGCTACGGCGGCGACATATTGGCGGGTCTCGCTGATTGGAATGGTCTCCACCCAAGTATCCGCTGGCAGTGCATGGCCGGCAGGAATCCAGTGCGCGGCCCGGTTGGGTCCGGCATTGTAGGCTGCTGCGGCCAAACCGAAGTGATTGCCGAACTTTTCCATCAACTGATTAAAGTAGGCTATCCCGTAACGCAAATTTCGTTCGGGCTCTAACAAAGCGTTCGCAGAAGGAAGCATTTCGTTCAATCGCCGGGCCATCAACTCACCCGTAGCCGGCATCAGTTGCATAAGACCCATTGCCCCGGCTGGGGAGCCTGCATTAGGATCGAAAGCACTTTCCCTTCTCACCAATGCATGAATCATTGCAGGATCGGCCCCCTGCGACTGGGATTCTTTAAGTACCATCGAATTGGTCCCTAAGGGAAAACGTAGTGTCAAGTCATCCCACTGCACGGCTTGTGCTGCCGTATTGATGGCTAGGTTGTCCAGCCCCCAAACTTGGGCCAATTTTGCGGCGGCAACCACTTCATTGGGCAGGAGCAATTTAATGGCATGGAACCATTCGCTTCGCGCCTCTCCGTCTCGATTTAAAGCGAGAAGTTCATGTATTGCCAAAAAAGAGGGTTTTTCGGCAAGTTGTTTCAGTTCCGCTTCTCCAATCTGTGCTGGCTTCGAGGTAAGGGCATAGTCTACACCGATGCGGTCGGCGGCGTTAAAGCCGTAAAAATCCCTTTCTTTTGCGGCCAGTTTATAAATTTCCGTTGCGGTTTTGCTCTCGCCCACCATCTCCAGTGCGCGAGCCCTCCAATAAAGCCATTGTGACTGTTTCCTCTCCCCTGCTTGCAACAATTCGATGGTCGCCAGTATACCAGGCCAGTCTTCTCGTGACAGCGCGGCGCGAACACGCCATCCGCGAATCTGGGCATCGGCGTTTGCGTCGGGAAGTTCCAAGAGATATGCCCCAGCTTGGCTAGCTCGTTGGCCTGCCAGAGCCAATGCGGTGCGCCGGTCAATACGGGCGGCTTCCTCTGCGTCAATAATGAAGCGGTCCTTATGCAAAACCCACGCGGTTTGCGCAAGTAACGGGTCTTCGGCGGCCAGTTTGTCAATGGCATAGGCAAAGATAAGGCCTGATGCGGGGTCTTTGGGGTTCAGGGTGGAACAAGTCAACACAAGGCGAGGGTTGGCTTGCACTTGCCGCCATAATTTGGCTTGGGCAAGCAAGTCCGGCGTCAGCAAGGTCTGCAAGTCATCGGTCAACGGCCGATTGCCTTTTTGTATTGCCAGGGCGAAGCGCTTCCAAATATGCCCAGTGGTAAAGCTTGGGCTGGCTTGCCAAAGCCGGAACAGCCGCTCACAGCTTTCTGGCAGTGTATTGCCTGTGGGCCAAAGCTTTTCAGCGCCGCTAAATGCCTCAATTTTGCGATCACTATTGGCTAGGGCCAAGGAGTAATTGCATTGCAGGTTAATATTTTCTGTATTCCGGTAATTTTGTGCGTATTTGGACCATTCGCCTTGTGTCGCCAACCGTTCAAGCCAGCGCTGGCGTAGTAGTACAGCCAGCCTAGTTTGCCCAAAGCGGTCGAGAAATTTCTCTATTGAATCGGTGTTGTCCAATTCCCTCACCAGTTTCTGGTAAAGCAAATAGGGGAATAAAGGATAGTCCGTAAGTTCCGCCATCAGCCCGTCGGCCTCAGTTGTCCGCCCCTGTTTGATCGCCATCTCAGCCCGCAAAAAAAGTGGCCTTTGCAGTTCCGACTGGGTACAGAAGGCTGTAGCCGGTACAAGTAGCAAATGACAGAGAATCGATAAACGAATAAATGAGTATAGTTTGGGCATTGGGCAAAGTCAGGGATTGAATCCCTATGATAGGTTTATGGTACTCTATAGATAAGCTTTACAGCAATTCTCAGTTTGGCCTGACCGACGCATCTACCGAACGTAAGGGGGAGCGTCTAAACCGAGTTGGTCTCGACGGTGTATCGTATCTTCGGGTGCAGCCCGCAAGACCGACTCGGTTTTTCACCCAAAGGGCTGAACAATAACCAAGGCCGATGTTACTCTCTATGGGTATGGATAACCGTCATCATTACAGCGTTTTTAATGTTGATTGATTACTTTGTTTTTCATTGGCGGCAAAGGGTTGCCGCCCTACAATCCTTGATGTGCAGTAGGTCGGCAACCCTTTGCCGACATGGATGTAGATTATGTAAGTAACTATTTGATATTAAAAACGCTGTAATTGCACTACAAATTTATAGTTTAGGCTCAGATGAAATCCGTAGCTGGTCCCTTAAAAATCCGCCGCAGTTCCAAGGCCAAACGTTTGCGTTTGGCAGTCAAGCCAGGGCTGATTGAGTTGGTGATTCCCCGTGGGACAGGTGAAGCTCAGGCAATGGCGTTTTTGGACCAACACAGGGCTTGGGCTGAAGGGAAGTTGCTGGAACTAAATGACCGGGCCAGCCGGATTCCTGCACCTGCAAGCTTCGCTTCAAGTCCAACCTTGCCATGGCGTGGACGGGAAGTCCCCTTGATAATACGGGAAGCACCGGGGCTTAGAACCCGCGTATCCGTGGAAGGAGCCATTCATATCGCCCTGCCGCAAGGGCTGGGCGAAACTCGCGACGAAGTGGCTCTGAGGGCGTTTTATGTCTGGGTGCGGCGATGGTTGCGAACCCATGTCGCCGCGATGGTCGAACGCCTCGCCCCGAGAACCGGTTTGCGGCCACGGGAGATACGCGTCAAGCACATGAAGACACGATGGGGAAGCTGTGGGCCACGCAACGACATCAATCTCAACTGGCTGCTGGCCCTCGCTCCAGAGTCCGTGCTGGAGTATGTAGTCGTCCATGAGCTGTGCCATATCTCAGAGCGCAACCATTCCCCCGCATTTTGGTCTTTGGTCGCACGGCATCTGCCAAATTACGCGGAGGAACGGCGTTGGCTAAAGCTTCATGGTGCGGAACTGATGAGGCGGTTTAGCCTATAGACGTTAGGTGATATCCAATAAAGAACATCCCATCCAAAGGCCAAGCTGGTGCTTGGCGCTCCCAGAAGGAACGCCAAGCACCAGCTTGGCAAGGTGATTTGCAAAGGATTTGTTCGTGATTTTCGTGGGCAATTCGTTTCGGTTTTAGTGGATTCATTTTTGTAAATCACTTTAAGCAGCGCCCTTATTATCTTTGCCAAAATGAGAATTGCTGACTCTTGCAAAGTCCTATGCAATGTAATAATATTGTTATTACAATTCGCCTGGTAACGATTCGTGTCCATGAGAACAACTATCCGCAAAATGGGAAACTCGCAAGGCATCCTTATCCCTAAAGCCTTGCTCGCGCAGACTGGAATCGAACTAGCCGCCGAGATGGAGGTTGAAAACGGAGCCATCATATTGCGCAAACCGAAGCAAGCGGCTCGGGATGGCTGGGAGGAAGCCAGCCGGGAGATTGCCGCATCGGGCTGCGACGCGCTGGCATGGCCCGAATTTGTCAATGAAGGCGATGCCGAATGGGAATGGTGACACGCGGTGAGATTTGGCTTACCGGCCTAGACCCAACGGTAGGCAGCGAAATTCAAAAAAACCGGCCCTGCGTTATCATTTCGCCGCCCGAACTGAATAATTATTTGCGCACTGTGATCGTCGCACCGATGACGACAGGGAGTCAGAAGACACCATTTAGAGTTTCGCTGGATTTTCAGGGCAAATCTGGCCTGATCTTGCTTGATCAAATCAGAACCTTGGACAAAACACGCCTTATCCGAAAGCTGGGCATGCTAGACGGAAAGACAGTGGCTGATATCCTCTCCGTGATGCAAGAATTTTTTGCCGAATAGATTTTTCCTGATTTACCCACCATGACCATTCGCCTTCTCCCCCCCCAATTGATCAACCAGATTGCCGCCGGCGAGGTGGTCGAGCGCCCTTCGTCGGTGGTCAAGGAATTGGTGGAGAATTCCTTTGATGCCCAAGCCGGGGTAGTGGAAGTGGATATTGAAATGGGCGGTCTGCGCTTAATCCGCATCCGTGATGATGGCGCAGGCATGGCGCAAGAGGAATTGCCTCTAGCCTTGTCCCGCCATGCCACCAGTAAGATCGCCAGTCTGGACGATTTGGAGCGGGTTTCCAGCATGGGTTTCCGGGGGGAGGCATTACCCAGCATTAGCTCGGTTTCGAGGCTTAGCCTCACTTCCAGAACCCAAGGTTCGGATTATGCCTGGCGCATCCTGGCGGACGGCACCGAGAGCGGTTATGAAATCCAACCAGCTTCCCATCCCTTCGGAACCTGTGTCGAAGTTCGTGACCTGTTCTACAACACCCCGGCCCGGCGCAAATTCTTACGCTCGGAAAAAACCGAGTTTTCCCATATTGAAACACTGGTCAAGCGCATGGCGTTAAGCCGTTTTGAAACGGGTTTTATGCTGCGCCACAATCAGAGGGAGGTACTGAGTCTCCGTCCGGCCCCGTCCCAAACCGAGCGGGAGGGGCGGGTTGCCTTGCTATGCGGCGACACTTTTTTGGAGAACGCCTTGGCGGTGGATTTTGCATCGTCTGGTTTGCGGCTATCCGGGTGGGTGGGGCTACCTACTTTCTCCCGCAGCCAGGCCGATATGCAATTTTTTTACGTCAATAGACGGCTGGTGCGTGACAAGCTAGTTACCCACGCCGTCCGCCAAGCCTACCAGGATGTGCTGCACCATGGTCGGCAGCCGGTGTATGTGCTCTACCTTGACCTTGATCCCGCGATGGTCGATGTCAACGCCCACCCGGCCAAGCTGGAAGTTCGTTTCCGCGACAGCCGACTGGTTCATGATTTTTTGTTCCGGGCCTTGTATCGGGCCATAGCCGATGACCGCCCTGGAGGTTCATCCAATCCTTTGAATGAGCCGGTGCAGAACCCTTTCAATCCCCGCTTTGACGGTTCAAGCCCGGCTTTAGCCCCGCGTCCGGTAGCTTCCTTCGCGCCGCCTCGAAGACAGGCGTCCCTGCCTTTGCATGTCAAGGAAACGCTGCTTGCCCTGAACGAACTTTACACACCGGCCACGGGTGGCGTGGTACAGGCGACCCAGCCGCAGGAATCGGACCATCCGCCATTAGGCTATGCCATCGCCCACTTGCATAATATCTACATTCTTGCGGAAACTCCCACCGGTTTGATCTTGGTGGACGCACATGCGGCGCATGAAAGGGTGACCTATGAGAAACTTAAACGGCAACGGCAGTCGGGTGGGGTCGCCAGCCAACCTTTGCTGCTGCCAATCAGTGTCAGGCTGAGCGAGTCCGATGCCGATTTGGCCGGGGAATTCGCCGAATCGTTCGCCAGCCTAGGTATGGAATTGAGCCGCTCTGGACCCGGCACCGTGCTAGTGCGTTCCGTGCCTGCCTTGCTAGCTGGCGCGGATGTGGAGAGTTTGTTGCGCGATGCCTTGGCAGACCTTCACCAGCATGGACGTAGTCTTCGCTTGGAGCAGGCTTTGCTTGCCGTGTTGGCGAGCATGGCTTGCCACGGATCGGTTCGGGCACATAGACGATTGACTATTCCAGAAATGAACGCTCTGTTGCGGGATATGGAAACGACCGAAAATAGCGGTCAATGCAATCACGGACGGCCCACATGGATCGAACTCAGCGGCAAGGATTTGGACAGGTTTTTCTTGCGTGGGCAATAATGCAGCGTTTTCAGCATCAAATGGTAACTTGATAAGGTGGATGGTGGTGCTAGTTATTTTTTCGATCAGAGATTGTTTAAAAATTCATTTTTAGTTAGATTTTAAACATGAAAACGCTGTAATAGGCAACGGAGAATATTACATGACACATAATTTCACTCTCGAATACTGGTTAGACAATGGCTGGTATGTAGGAAAATTAAAAGAAGTTCCCGGTGTTTTTTCCCAAGGAGAAACGTTGGTTGAGTTGGAAGAAAATATTGCCGAAGCCTATACACTCATGGTTGAAGACGATGCTAAGCATCCTGAATCGAAATTCAAGGAAATCATGTTGGAAGTCGCGTGAAAACCGGAAATTTCATCCGCGAACTAACCGGTGCAGGATGCTTTCTGAAGAGACATGGAAAAAAACACGATATCTTTGCCAATCCGAAAACCGGTAGGCAAGCGCCAGTTCCAAGACATCCAGAAATTCAAGAAAGCTTGTGTGAATTGATACGCAAGCAATTGGGAATTTAATTTTTTCAAGATGAAAATGCTGTATGAGCAGTGATCCAATTTTACTCGACGCAATTGCCCTAGGTGGCTATAGAAGCTTTGGAGAAATACAACGCTTTGAACAGTTCGCCAAAATCAATTTGTTGATTGGGCAGAATAATAGTGGAAAATCGAATGTACTTACATTTTTGCACAAGATAGCTCCTTATTTCAGCGACATGTTAAATCGAGGGCTATCCCCAAGCAGTGTCAACGAACTTCACCTTGACCGACTTGATGAACATTTACCAATACGACGCAATTTCTGTATTGGATTTACGATAAATATTAATAAAATAAAAGATACTTTACATGGATTTGACAAAATATGCCCTAACGGTAAATATGCTGTCGGTAGTTTTGAGTATAATAAGCTTTTTGGTATTTTAATAGGAAAAGCAAAATTAGATCATAGCCATATTGCATGGATTGACTATGATATAAAAAATTGGATTAACTATAATACACCAAAAAAAATCAAATATGAGGACTGGTACACTGCTTTTAATGGTCTGCAAAACAATGATATAGGGGATATTCATCACTATATCAAGGCGGAGACGGTAGACACAGCCAATCGTGAATTTGCTATCAGAGCCATCGTCGAATTCTTACAACCTTCTGCCAAGGAATTTACCACCAAGTTGATCCCAGCTATCCGCCAAGTTGGCAAACAAGGAAGTACCTCGGATGATTTTGATGGAGAGGGTATTATCGAGCGTCTCGCCAAACTGCAAAATCCTGATGTCCACAGACAACAGGATAAGCAGAAATTTGAAGCCATCAATCGCTTCTTGCAAACTGTCACGGATAATACTACGGCACTGATCGAAATACCCCACGAAAGGGATAGCATCCTAGTCCACATGGATGGAAAAACCTTGCCTTTGCAATCACTAGGGACGGGCATCCATGAGGTGATCATTCTTGCAGCAGCCGCTACTATACTTGAGAATCACATCATCTGCATGGAGGAACCTGAAATCCATTTACATCCTATCTTGCAGAAAAAGCTGGTCCGTTATCTGACCAACAACACCAGCAACCAGTATTTCATCAGCACCCATTCCGCTGCCTTGATGGATACCCCGGATGCGGAAATCTATCATATACGTTTACAAAATGGACAATCCATCGTTGAACGAGTGACATCGGACCGGCACCGGTCAGCCATCTGCGAAGATTTAGGCTATCATCCCTCTGATCTATTACAAGCCAATTGTGTCATTTGGGTGGAAGGCCCGTCAGACCGTATTTATTTGAATTACTGGCTCAAATCTCTAGTACCACACTACATCGAAGGCATTCATTACTCGATTATGTTCTATGGTGGCAGGCTGGCCTCCCACCTTTCTGGCTTGGATATAGACGAGGAGATGGTCAAGAATTTTATTTCCCTACGCAGGCTCAACCGGCGAGGCGTTATCCTGATAGATAGTGACCGGACCAAGAAATCTGATTCTATTAACGAGACAAAGCGTAGACTAGATGAAGAGTCAGGCTATGCTTGGATCACCGAGGGCCGGGAGATTGAAAATTACTTGCCGGTTGAGCAAATCAAAAGTGCCATCACTGCCATTATTCCAAGCGCGACACCACTATCTAAGTTTGGCAAATATGAGAATGTGCTATCAATAAGAAGGCAGAATGGCAAAAAAGCTGATGCCCCCAAAACTGAAGTTGCCAGACATATTGTCAGTGCTTACCAAAATCCAGATTTATCCCAACTAGACCTTCGTGAGCAATTAGACAAATTAATCCAATTTATCTTGGAGTCAAACCCAGGTCTAAAGATCACAATCTGATGTTGAAAAACACTGTAGCGTGAAAAAATACCCCCCTGCCATTGCAATAATGGGTCCGACCGCATCGGGTAAGACCCGGCTTGCCATCCAGCTTGCGCAAGCACTGAATGGCGAAATCATTAGCGTGGATTCCGCCTTGGTCTACCGTGGCATGGATATCGGCACAGCCAAGCCCAGCCTTGAAGAAAGGGCTGGGGTCCCGCACCATTTGGTTGATGTTCTCGATCCTGCGGAGTCCTTCTCGACCGGGCAGTTTAGGCAGCAGGCGTTGCGCCTGATGGCAGAAATTACCGGGCGGGGCAGGATGCCCTTGCTGGTGGGCGGCACCATGCTGTATTTCAATGCTTTGTTCAATGGGTTGGCAGAGTTGCCCGAGGCCGACGAAGCCATGCGTCGGCAAATTGATGCCGAAGCTATAAGTTTGGGGTGGGCGGCATTGCATGAAGAATTGACACGGGTCGATCCTCAAGCGGGACTGCGCATCCACCCCAATGACCCTCAGCGCATACAGCGTGCCTTGGAGGTTTACCGCCTGACCGGGGTCACCCTAAGTGAATGGTGTTCCCGTGGACGGTCTGAGCCGCCGCCTTTTAATATCATCCGGTTCATTGTCGCCCCCGCCAATCGCCCGGTTTTGCATGAAACGATACGCAAACGCTTCCTGTCCATGCTCGACCAGGGACTTGTGGAAGAAGTTTTGACCCTTTACAGGCGCGGCGATTTGCATCAAAACCTGCCATCCATCCGTGCGGTGGGCTATCGCCAGGTTTGGGCCTATCTTTCAGGGCAATTGGATTATCCGCAGATGGTCGAGCGTGGCATCATTGCCACACGACAGTTTGCCAAGCGACAGTTCACCTGGTTGCGGCGCGAAGAATCCGCCACCCGCTTCCTTAGCGAAGACCCGCAGTTGCTGGAAAATGTGCATAGAAAAATCCTTGGCTTAATTGCAAGGATATGATTTTAGATGATGTACACGAACTATTGGCATTTGACATTACGTCGGGAGTGCAAGGCTTGCCTTGCCCAAACACGCCCTCGCAAGGCAAGCCTTGCACTCCCGCATCACTTTAAATTATTAAATTGTACCCACACAGCGTCCTAACGCTTACCAAACCAAGGTGCTATGGCTTCTAGGTCCAGGTCGGCCAAGGAACCGGCATTGAGGCGCAGTCGAATAAGGCTGCGGATGAAATCATAACGCGCCTTGGAATAGTCGGTGTTGGCTTTGAGCAGTCGGCGATGGGCGTCTAGTACATCAATGATGGTAGCCGCGCCTAGTTCGTAGCTTCTCTCTTGGGCGATTTTGGCTTTTTCACGGAATTTGGATTCTTGATGGGTGGAGTCGATGCGCAAACGCCCGGATACGGCGTTGAGCCATGCCGTTCGGGTTTCCTTTTCAATATTGCGGTGTACTTCTTCGATTTTTTCCCGCGACATATGATATTTGCCGACCGCCTCACGCGCACCGGCATCTACGCCGCCGCCGGCATAGATTGGGATATTGACGTTAAGGTACACCGAGCCAACATTGTAATCGTTCGGGTATTGTAGGTTGTTGTAACCCGTGTTGGCGTACATTTCGCTGGCACTCAACGATGCGGTTGGCAAATGCCCCGCTACAGCACTCCCTATCATCTGTTGCGCTCCCTCTGCCGCATATTGCAGTGACAGTAGTGTAGGGTTGGCACTCAACGCCTCTTGCACCCATTCATCAGCACTGCGCTTCATTTCCGGGAAGGTATCCTGCAGCAGGGGGTCTGGGTCTTGAACAAGCACACCGCTCAACTCACGCAGTTTTTCTGCTGCAATGGCCTTTTGATGCGAAGCTTCTATTAGTGATGTTTGTAAGGATTGCGCATAAGCATCAACTTCGTAAACGTCGGTGACCTTGGCCATCTGGCGTTCAAGCATGGCGTGCAGACGTTTAGCTTGCCCCTCGGTGGCGGCCTGCTCTGCCTGCAACTGTGCAATGGTATCGACACCCTCCAATACGGCCAGATACTGATCGACTAGATTGTAAGCAAGCTGCATGCGCTGGGCGAGTGCCTGTTGCTCACTCTGTTTGGTCACCTTTTTTGCACTTTCCAAGCGCAGGTAGGATGGCAAATCGAAGAGGGCTTGAGTAATCTGCAATACTCCGCGAAAACCGGCATAACTGACGGTGCTTGATCCGCCAAGAGGCTGAAATCCGTTTGCAGTCGCATTGGCGTTGTAATTATTGAAGGAGTAGAAACCGCTGATGCTGACATTGGGCAGAAGTTTGGCAAGTGCCTGGTCTTGCTGTGCACGGGCCTGCTCGACAGCGTATTCAGTGCTTTTAAGCGTTGGATTGTTCTCGACGACATGCTCCCACAACTGCAACAACCCTTCTGCGTTTACCGGATTGACTGTTGACAATATCAACGCGACTAGTAGTAATGGTAAGGATTTGCCCATGGCTAGTCCTCAATGAATGCACGGGAAAACGAGTCTTTGAGCGGGTCGGACAAGTATTGGAAGAACGTGCGTTTGCCTGTGTGTATCAACACTTCGGCCGGCATGCCTGGCAATAGATCCAGTTTCAGTTTGGCGAGCGTATCCAAGGCCTTTTTATCGACATCCACCCGCGCCAGATAATAAGGAGTGTGTTGATCATCTTCTGTCACTAGGCTATCAGCCGACAAGGCCAGCACCTTGCCTTCAATCTTAGGCAGAACCTTGGCCTTAAACACACTGAATCGAATCTCGGCGGGTTGACCGATTTTTACGCGGTCGATGTCTAGCGGCGATACCTTTGCTTCGACCAGCAACTTTTCATTTTGCGGGACAATTTCCAATATTCGCGAACCCGGCGCAATCACCCCGCCCAAAGTATGCGCCGCCAGTCCCATGACTTTGCCAGATTCGGGTGCTTTGATGACGCTGCGTTCGACAGTTTGTTCCAACGCATGGATTTTCTCGCGCAACTCAAACAAGTTGACTTGCACCTCTGCCAACTCCTTTATGACATCACTTTGCAGTTCTTTTTGTAATTGCAATTCCTTGAGTTTTGTTTCGCTGATTTGTAAGCCAGTTGCCGCTAGGTTTGACTGTAATTCGCCGCTTTGCCCCTGGCTGTCGGACAATTTGCGTTCAAGGTCGCGCACCGTTTGTTTGTCGCTGTAACCTTCTTTTAGCAGGGCTTGGAAATCGGCCAATTCACTTTCGTATGAATGCATCAACAGTTCACGGCTGGCTTTTTGCGATCTAAGGCCAATCTCCTTGGCTTTTAACTGTCCGATTTGCTCCTCGTACAAGCGGATTTCGTTGTCGTAGGACTGTCGGCGTGCCTGGAAAGTTTGGCTTTGCACACGCATGGCATCAGCGGCCCGCGCATCTCCTTTGGATTCAAGCAACTCTTTCGGGTAGACGATTTTTGACTGGCCGTCGCGCAATGCGATCAGCCGCGCTTCCCGTGCCAGCGAGATCAGGAACTGCCCACGGAGAACTTCAAGTTGGGAGCGTGGTTGGGTATCGTCCAAGGTGACCAGAATCTGGCCCTTTTCCACCACGTCGCCATCACGCACGCGGATGGATTGGACGATTCCGCCTTCAAGGTGCTGTACGGTCTTGCGGTAGTTTTCCACCGTGACTTGCCCTGGCGCATGGGCGGCGCTGCTCAGCGGTGCAAATGCCGCCCAGCCGCCAAAACCGCCGAATATGGCAATAACTAGAAAAAAACCGAGGCGACGCAGGGTACGATCATCGGTCAGTGGCTCAGTATGGATAGGTTGATTTTTCATGTTGGGTTATATGGAAGCAAAGCGACAGCCATCTATAAAACCCGTACCGTTCCGGTGTGTGCTGTTACATTGGTGCTACGTGCCGGTGCCGTTACTGGTGCGGAGGCTGGCGCCGGTGGGACGTTTCTTTGCAATGCCTGCGCCACCTCATTGGGCGGACCATAGGCCAGCAACTGGCCTTCGCGCATCAATGCGATATTATCGACCTGGTTTAGGATACTGGGGCGGTGTGTCACCATCACCACAGTGCAGCCTTGTTTACGCAAGTTTGCCAAAGCCTGAGCCAGAGCTTCCTCCCCTTCTTGATCCAAGTTGGAATTGGGTTCATCAAGAAGGATGATGCGAGGCGAGCCATAAAGTGCGCGTGCAAGCCCTAAGCGTTGGCGCTGACCGGCGGACAACACCCTGCCTTGCCCCTGGATTACGGTATCGTATCCCTCGGACAGGCGCAGCAGCATTTCGTGGATACCGGCTAAGCGAGCCGCTGCCACCACCTTGTCGGGTTCCACCCTACCAAAACGGGCGATATTTTCACTAATGCTTCCATCCAGCAATTCGACATCCTGCGGGAGGTAGCCGATATGGTTCCCTAGCATCATACGGTCCCACTGGCTGATTTCGGCACCATCCAAGCGCACACTACCCGTAGACGGCTTGTAAAGCCCCAGCATGGCGCGGATCAGCGTAGATTTGCCGGCAGCACTGGGGCCGATCACGGCCACCTGCTGACCGGCTGCTATCTGCAAGTTGACACCGGCGATTATCGGCTTTTGACTACCGGGCGGTATGATCGAGACATTCTCCAAGCGAATTTGTCCGGTCGGTGGCGGCAGCGGCATCGGCGGCTCGCGCAGCGGAACCGCATTGAGCAATTTTTCCAATCGCCCATAAGCATCACGGGCACCGATAAAACCCTTCCAACTGCCGATCAGCAAATCCAATGGTGCCAGCGCCCGCCCAAGCAGCATGGAACCTGCAATCATGGCGCCGGGGGAGATTTCCTTCCCAATCGCCAAGTACGCGCCCAAGCCGAGAATCAAGGATTGGATCACCATCCGGTAAAGCTTGGAAAGGGCAGTGATTAGCCCAGCTTTGCCGCTGGCCTTGCCCTGGTGGGTGAGCATGGCGTTTTGTTTACGCTGCCAACGGGTGCGTAGGCGGGGCAGCATGCCCATGGCATCGATCACTTCGACGTTGCGCAGGTTGCGCTGGGTCTGTTGGCTGGACTCCATAGACTCGTCATTGGCCCGTTTGAGCAGGTCGCGAGTACCCAATTCGGTCCACAGGTTAAGCCCCATCAGTATAAATGCGGAAATCAGCGCAACTACGCCGTAGCTCCAGTGAAACCACCACATGACGGCAATATTGAGGGGAAGCCAGGGTGCATCAAAAAAAGCGAACAACCCCTGACCGGTGAGAAACTGGCGCAACTGTAGCAAATCACTTAACGGCTGTGCCGTTGCATTGCGTCCGGCACTGATTGACGCACTAGTGAACATGGCATCGAAGATGCGGGTGTTGAGTAGTTGGTCAAGGCGATTGCTGGTGACCACGAGTATTTGCGAACGCACCCATTCCAGTGCCCCCATTACAGAGAGCAGAAATACCAGCAACACAGTGAGCATGGTCAGCGTGGACACGCTACTGCTGGACATGACGCGGTCATATATCTGCATCATGTAGATCATCGGTGTCAAGACGAGGATATTAATGAAAAGACTGAGGAACCCTGCGGTCAGAAACGACTGTTTGCAGCGCTTCAAGGCTTCGCTAATATTGGCGACCTGCTCGGCGTTCGGTTGTGGTTGGTCATGGTTATCCATAAATCACGAGTCGTTAAATGAACCCTTCAAACCCTTCATAAAACCTTGTAGGTAGCCTGCCGGTAAAGTAAACGGAGCCGATGCTGCACCCGATGGACCATACAAGCGCATAGTCAGGCCGGTATGTGCATGTGCTTCCAGGTACTGTCGGCTAAGTTCGATATCCAGCATTTCGGCGTATCCGCAAAATAAATGGCAATTTACTTTATGCTTGACGGCCAGAGCATGGAATTTCCCGCCGGTCGAATCAAAAGCTTGATCAAAGCCACGCCAGTCGCCATCGTAGTAATCGGTGACACTCAAAAAATAGCGTGTTTGCCGGTCTTCACCTGTACGCGCATGCAAAGCAAGGCCTTCCACTTCGGGTGCATCGCTGTCTTCATTGGCCGTGTTGCTGACTTCCGGGCCGCGGTAATAGACGATATTCTTGAACGTATCCCGTTCTACCTCCACCTCTTTTTGCACTGCAACAGGATCGTTCGCGTCCACCCTAAGCAAAGAGCAGCCTACCGCTGTCAACAGCAAAACTCCGTATAAAGCAATTTTAACTGGCATTATTCAAAGCTTATCTAAAACCTATTACTATAGCAATTGAGATGTGCTAAGTGCAATAACTGAACTGAACCGGGGTGCGATTAAAAGTGGTGTGGGAGTGCAAGGCTTGCCTTGCCTGTAGATGCCCTCGCAAGGCAAGCCTTGCACTCCCGACTCACTGCGTAATTTCATGCCACCCGGTTCGTGTGCATCACTTTTAATCGCACCCTTTACGGCGCGTAACATCAGCTAATAACATAGCCTGACCCGTTCAAAGGTCGGGCCGGCGTTTACCTTTTTAAATTGGGGTCTTTATCTTTTATGCCGAACTCAACCATGTCCAATCGCCCAGAAATTTCCTCGTTACAGCGCTTCACGATTCGCTTTTGCCTGCTGTTATTATTGTTAATTGCAGAACTGCTTGGCCTCTCGGTCAACTTCGACAATGAGGTATTTTCCTCCGATCAATCTTGGTGGACCCGGCTGGCTTATAGATTGGCGGTATTCCTGCGCATTGGACTCGCCTTCGCCGCTGTCTTTCTGTTGATGCTGTCGCCACGCCTAGTTGGCATACTTAAGGAAGCGCGGTATCGCGCATCAGAACACCCTTGGCGGCGCTGGCTTTTATCCCACCTTTGCGTGTTCGGTGTGTTTTATCTGGCAACGGCAACGGTATTCGCGACTGCAACCGACAGTGGGCATCTATCGGGGGGGCTCATGGGCTTGTGGGTCTGTCTTGGCATTGCCAATCTGCTTTCCTGGCTGTTGGTCATTGAGCCTTTCGGGTTTTGGCTCACCTTGGTAAAGCGCGAGCGCTGGCCTTTGGCATTCGCCGCGCTGGCCGGCATCTTAGCCTGGCTGGTCGGGCTACTCGCGGGGGAACTTTGGAAACCGCTGGCAGAGGGTACTTTCTGGCTTTCTCATTGGTTTTTGGCCTTAGTGTATCCTGAAGTCTCATTCAACCCTACGCGTTTTATTTTGGGTACATCCAAGTTTTCTGTGGAAATCGCCCCGCAGTGTTCCGGCTACGAGGGCATCGGCTTGGTAATCGTGTTTCTAACGGTTTACCTGTGGATGTTTCGCGCTGAAATCCGTTTTCCCCACGCCTTTTGGTTATTTCCCATAGGCATCTTGGCGATCTGGTTGGCAAACGCCTTGCGCATCGCAGCTTTGATTGCCCTTGGCGATTCTTTTTCGCCAGAAATTGCCGTCGGGGGCTTTCACTCTCAAGCAGGCTGGATCAGTTTCATCGCAATCTCTTTGGGCCTGATTTGGTTGAGCCGTCGGCTGCGGCTGTTTTCGAAGCGGACCCTGATATCCATCGAACAGCGGGATGGCGGCAAGACAGTTGATTTAAGCCGTCATTCCGGCATGGATCGCCGGAATCCAGATTGCAGGGATGCCACCAATTCAAGCCATCCATGGAGCCTAGGATCCGGCGGTCCATGCCGGAACGACGGGGAAACTCTTAATTCAACGGTATTGACTGCTGAGGCACTACTGGTACCCGGTCTGGTGTTGATGGCTACCATCATGCTGACTTCGGCCTTATCGAGTGGTTTTGACTGGTTGTATCCTTTGCGCGTATTGACCATGGGCGTTGCCTTGTGGTCTTACCGAAGCGTCTATCGACACTGGGATTGGAGCGTGTCTTTGCCTTCGCTGTTCGTCGGCATCGCCGTATTTGTGCTGTGGATGCAACTGGAACCTCGTGCGGAACCTGGCCCGACGGCGATGGAAACGGCACTCGCCACCTTGTCGGGTGCCGAAAAGTCGATTTGGCTGGCGTTTCGCGTGATCGGTTCGGTTTTCCTGGTTCCCGTGGTCGAAGAAATGGCCTTTCGGGGTTATATGATCCGCCGTTTGGCGGGGCAGGAATTTGACGGTTCAACGCCGCCCCGTTTCACCTTCTTGTCTTTCTGCCTCTCTTCACTGGCTTTCGGTTTGCTGCATGGACGCTGGTTGGCGGGTACTTTGGCTGGCATGGCTCTTGCCGGTGCCTTGTATCGGCGCGGAAAATTGGGGGATGCCATCATGGCGCACTTGGTTGCCAATGCTTTGATTGCGCTGTCAGTTCTGGGGTGGGGAAAATGGACGCTTTGGTCGTAGTAAATTCGCATTTTGCAACATTTTTTTTTTTTGCAAATTGCGATGCAAGTTGCAATGAGATTAAGTCTTATTTAGAGAAATGCTAATAAGCACAGTGCTTACGTTTATAAGCAATTTTTCTTTAAGTTTATAATTTATAAAAGTATTTTATTAATTAATTAATTTGAAAAACCAAAACTTCTTAACCACGATGCATATGGCACATAAATAGCATAAATACAGTTGATTTTGACATTTTTTTAAACTGCCGATGATCAGGATGGGTGTTTTTGCTAGTTAAGACATCTGCGATCACCGGTGTTTTAAACTAGAAGCGTTACAAAGAAACCGAAGCGTAGTTAAAGATAAAGCTCAACTTAAGCTTACCCTGTGTTGAATTTCTAACCCCTTAACTTTAAGAGAGAATTGAATGATGAAAACCAAAATTTTGAGTGTTTTTGCCTTTGCCGTATCTGCCTTGCTGGCGGCTCAATCAGTGTTGGCAGGTGAATGTGGAGATACTGATAGTTGTTCCGCATCCGTTCCAGAAATTGATGTCGCCGCCGGTATCAGCGCCATCGCTCTATTGGCTGGCGTAGTGGCTTTGATGGTCGAGCGTCGTAAGCGTTCTTAGTCTGGCTCTAAGGTTTAAATTTACCGCTCAATGCCGGTTTGGCTCTATTAAGTGTGGCCGGGTCGGCATTGCAATTGTGTACCGCGATTGCCCTGCTTAGGATCAGGCAGGCCAATATATTCCTATTTTTTTGGGCTAGATACCAACTATTTTAGTCAACATTTGTGGCCCGTCATTCCGGCAGGGATGCTGAGACCCGTGCGCATCCAAGGATGGCAATCTCGGGGATCTATGAAGGGATTGAATAGATTTTAAGGAGTTGGTGGGACGTGCCACCACAAACGTTCACCGGAAAATACAAGAGTGTATGGAAATGATTCAATTGTCGGCGATGTACCAAGCCTATGATCTGATCTGTGTGGTAAGCGGAAAAAAAGAGATACAAACAAACAAACCAAATTATTGAGGATAATGACAATGGCTGCTCCATCTATAAATTTTAACCTTACACTTCCTGGTGGTCAGGTTCTGTCTACTCCGGCTTGGATGGATTTAAATGTGACGGGTTCCACCAATACAAATCTTATTCCAATCGGCAATGTTGGTGCTTTTTGTGCTTCTTCTACCGATACAATTTATGATTTTCAATCGCATAGTGTTACAGGAAATTATAATACTCCCTATGTCTATAACAATGCCACTGTTTATTCAAGCTATGATTATTCTCAACTTAATGCGAATGTCCCCATTATAGGAAACACCCTTGTCGCCCCAGAAACCCTGCATGAGGTGATTAGCGAGGTAAATTGGCTGTTGGATAATCTGACCGTCCCTAAAACACCAACAACATTTACTGAAACTCTCGATACAAGTAGAAATGCCACTACAGGAGTATATAGTACTGGTAGTGTCACTAGCAATTACTACACTATAACCGACCCTACTTCACATGCTACCCTTGCGACTGTTACTGCCGGAGAAGTGCAAGATGCTATTTGGAGTTTGCTTGGCAACAGTTACAGTAACAGTAATTTCATCAATATCGGGACGGTCAATACAAATAACGTAAACTTTCTTGTTAACGCCGCAGAAGCCAGTGGGGCGAATTTTACCCCGACTACTGGTCAACATATTGCACTCATCATTGATGCCGGTGTAAACCCTTACCAAACCCCTAATCTTTACCAGCCATTGATTGTAGAGACCACATTGGTGGGGTTGTCCGGTACCGTCTATGCGGACAAGAGCCCGGTCACGGCGGCGTTAGATGGCACCGACACCCTGCTGAAGGGTGTCACCATCACCTTGGAGAACGCCGACGGCACGGCGGTGCACGATGCCTATGGGAACGTGGTCGCGTCGGTGACGACAGATGCCAATGGCAATTACAGCTTCGGCAACCTGTTGGCTGGCAGCTACATTATCCAAGAGACCCAGCCTACGGGTTACGGTCAAGGGTTGGACACTGTGGGTAGCCAAGGCGGTTCCGCGACAGTCCAAGACCAGATCGTGGCTAACCTGAGTGCGAATACCACGGGCGCGATCGGCGCAGGCAACAATTTTGGCGAGACCACCAGCGTACTGGTCGGCAACGTGACCGAGAACGGCACGGGCCTGAGCGGTGTCACCCTGACGCTGACCGGCACCGATGCCAACGGCAACACCGTCAGCGAGACCACCACGACTGGCACTGGCGGCAGCTACAACTTTGCCAACCTATTGGGCGGCAGCTACGTCATCACCGAGACCCCTCTGAACGGCAACGGCGCGGGTACCGACAGCGTCGGCAGCCAGGGCGGAAGCACCAACGGCGCGACCGTCCTCAACGCGACGCTGGGCGCGGGTGTCAACGGCACCGGCAACAACTTCACCGAGACCCTAGGCTCGCTGGCCGGCAATGTGACCGAGAACGGCGCGGCCCTGGCCGGTGTCACCCTCACGCTGACCGGCACCGATGCCAACGGCCACGCCGTCAACGCCACGACCACCACCGCCAGCAACGGCAGCTACAACTTCGCCAACCTCCTGGGCGGCAGCTACGTCATCACCGAGACCCTGCTGGCCG
>Ga0209083_1000318_pt1 | contig 74535 bp, 95 predicted proteins | sample AM7aDNAmetaG_FD_184132 | JGI IMG/M metagenome (GOLD analysis project Ga0209083, IMG submission 184132) | Freshwater microbial communities from Finland to study Microbial Dark Matter (Phase II) - AM7a DNA metaG (SPAdes) (version 3) | ecosystem: Environmental > Aquatic > Freshwater > Lake ... | reverse complement strand
GCTCAGCTGATGTGATTGCGACATCTGTTAAGTCGTCTAACGTAGATGGAACTGCTGTCCCTAACGATGTATGTTCTGCTGCGGTTAAATGATAATACTGATCGCTTTGCCCGCCTTGCAGTCCTGCGAGTGCGTTATGGTCGCCCGGATTCTGCACAGGGAATTGAGTTGACCATGCAAGGGTTATACTATATGTAACAGAAGCATTGCGAGCGATAATTACCTTTGCTGCGAGTTTCGCAAATTGACTTAAGTAATTTGGCACTAAAACTGGTGCAGATAATCCCTGTGCCTGCGTAAGGGTGTAATCTCCTTGACCCCATAATGAATACATATTCCCTTCGGGGCATACGTAAATCCAATGCACAGCATATCTATTTGCAGATAAGGAAGCAAGCCCTGTGCCTGTATCAGTTTTATTATACTGCGTGGCAGACATTGTTGTTAGCCCAGCAGTCTCTACCCATGCATTAGATGTAGGATTCCAATAGTAAGATTCAAATGTCCCTGCTGCATTACAATCGACACCTGTTATAGATATCTTATTAGACTCGGCATATAGAACACCATCAGTGAATTTAGGTTTTAGCCCAGTTGCAGAGACTATTATACCATTTGCATAAGATAAACCACCAAATGTATCAATCCATCTCTCATGGATTTTTCTAGTCTTATTATAGAGATTGATACCGGACATCAGTATCTCGCATTCTGTCCCTTCTAGGAATACTTGACCTAATGTGAATTGGGTGGTGAGATTTAAGGTTGACCTATCAGTTGTGCATTTTACAATTGGAGTGCCGGAATTATAATCTATATAAACATAGTTTAATGTATTATCAGTAAGTGTTGTTCCAGTACCTGATGCTCCCCAACTGTGTTGTGCTGCGAGGTCAAAGAACTTCGTAACTGCTATATCAGAATCAGTTATTTTGATAAATCCCTTAAATGCACTAATATCAATTGTTCCATCTTTAGGAGAATGAGCAGTGATAATACCTCCTGATATTCTTCCACTTGATTGAGTGGAATTTATCCAATCTTGAAGGTCGTCATATGTAGCAGTACCAAGTTCAGCAAGTTCTATACTTGTCGCGGGTATTGTTGCACCGGATAAATTCCCACTATCATCAAGGATAACCGTACTATTTTGTATTATCTTCCCGGTGGTACTATCAAATCGTGTTATAGCATTGTCTGTTGAACTAGTCGCCCCTACTACATCTCCAGTTCCGAATCTTGAATCATCACCTGCTGCAACGGTTCCGGTTGTTGTTCCAACATTTAGAACAGCAGCACCACCAAGACCAAGTAATGTCTTAATCTGTGAAACAGATAGGGCAGTTATCACTCCTCCTGTAATCCGCCCTAAAAGAGTCTGCTCGGTGATTGTCACCGCGATAGGAGTATCATCCGTAGTTGCTGCAAGGATTGTATTCGCATCATAATCGGCCTTGTGAACTGCATTTGTATCGGTTCTCCCATTTGTCAATCGTGTATCTGCATTGTCCACGAATTTATTGGTAGATGATGGTGCTGTTCCAGATGTCCCTGATAATGCTGCTTTCTGATCATCGGTTGGAAGGTCTGTGTGGGTATGCCCGGAAGTTGCAAAGTCGCCAACTTTAGAACCAGAATCCTTAATCAGTTTTCCCGTTGTCGAATTGAAAGTTGCAAGGTTACCCCCGATTGCACTAGAAGGCCCTACTACATCTCCTGTGGCGACTGATGTGAGTTGAAAACCTGTTCCATCAGATTTCACTTGCAGGAACTTATTTGCCTCTAGTGTTGGAAGTGCCTGTGTATTCCAAAGAGTTGAATCTGCAATCTTACCTCCTGATATCAATACTGTCTCTGGTGTAGTTGCATTGTTTGTGCAAGATACAAGAGTTGTGTTATATCCATAGACACCTGTTAAACATGATGCATCTATATAACAATTATATAATGTACAAATACATCCAGAATCAATATTTACTGCCTTTCTAGTATTAAAAAATCCCGAAGACATAATTCTAGCTTGTGAAGTATTAGTAATATATAGTGTATCATATGCAGTTGAAACAGTATGGAAAACACACCACCAAACAGTTAAATTACATCCATAATACATTACAACAGGGAAATTTACAGAATTAATAAATGCATTTCTCCCACATGTTACAAGTGTATTGTGATATACTGATATTCCACAGGTATTTAAGAAAATACATTCCCATACATTTCCCATTTTGGAATAGAAAGACAAAGAACCACATGAATTATTTCCATACGAGGGCATATTCTGAAAAGATATATATGAAACTCCCGAAACTGGAGATTCAAATCGTATAGTTGGAATATCAGAGGTAGAGTTATTTCCATCCATTACGGTTTGATTAATAACATATGTCCAGCCAGTTGTAGGAATTTTAGTCCTTTCACTTGTCTGACAATACCCAGCACCAGTTTCAGTGACAGTTGCATAAAAGTAATCTTCAATTGATGAGTTTTCCACTGTTCCAGAATACTTTGAACAAACAACTCTATCACCCGGAAGTAATCCAGTAAAAGTTCCATCAACATCAACTATTTTACCAGCAACAGCATTACTTTCACAGGAACCACTAGCATAGTTTTCTCCAACAATTCCAATTCCTCCAGTATAATCATCATTACCTCTGACAATTGCAGTTTGTCCAAGGTAGTTAGTTGACCCTTTGGCTACTTTAATTGTAATGGTGTGGTTACAAACATCAGGGAGAGAGTCGATTGCTGCTTGAAGAGTAGTATATCCATTGGCTTTTGTTGACCCATCTCCTGTTCCTATTGCATCTTCATAGACCCAAATGGTTTGAGTAGCAGTAGTATGGAGAGCGAAAACATCTGAATTTAATCCATCGAGTTTATCGCTATCCGCTGCTTTTGCTCCAACTGCCAAAAAACCAGTAGAATCTATACCATCAAGTAAACTACTATCATCTGCCTTTGCATGTAAACCGAGATAACTAACATCATGATTATGAGCAGTAGTGGCAAATGCTAATGAATCCATACCATCAAGGAGATTACTATCTGCCGCCTTTGCAGTTAATCCTAAATATGAACTTGATAAATCTACATTACCTGTTTTACTATCCACAGAGTTAACTACATCTACTGCATCTATTTTATCCCAAGTTGACCCATTGAAAATAGCCCAGTCTCCCACTGTATATGCAGTTCCTGAAACTGTCCCTGCATGTGATACGATATAATAATCTCCTTGGTCTGATCCTGATGGATAGGTGCCTGTTCGTGCATCTAACGCTCCCTTATATAATAGTGCTCGGGAACTACGACCACCAGCACCGGCACCTCCAGAACCCTGAGGTGCAAAGCTCATGATATGCCGCCTCTCTCTGAGATAGTAACTTCGTATTTACCAGTGGTAGCCGAGAATACCAAGGACATTGTAGTTCCTTTGGGTATCGGGATGGTAAATGTAAAGAGACTACTTGCTGGAATTGGTTCCCCACTGTTTAGAGTAGCAACCTTGGTAGTTGATTCTTGTGTTCTTGCTAAACTTAATATACCCTCTTTGGATGAGCAGAAAGCTACATCAAACCATGCCATATCATCATATAAATCCTCAGTGATGGTTATGGGTTCAAAGAGATTACTGTTGGCAGTTGGAAGTGTTTCGTCAAACAAATCCAGCCTCAGTAAATTCCTTAATTCTACAGTACCTGTATAAGACATGTCAAATACCTTATATATACCTTTTAAACTACCACTATTTAATTACTTATTCAACAGTTATTGCATCTATCTTAACATTTTGATACTGAGTAAACCAGTTACCCATAGGTATAGACGATGAGAACTTTAATTGATGATTACCAGTATAACCACTTACATTTATTGTAACATAAAACCAAGAATCCCATCCTTGAGGAGATACAGTAAGTATATTTACATTATCAATTTTTATTATTACATATTGCGTTGCTCTATTTGGCCCAATCATTCTATTTCCAGTACTATATCTAAACCAAATTTTAATAGTGCTCAAATGAGTAAAGTCGAATGTTTGATACATTTCAATTAAATTACTGCCTGAACCATATCCATCCCATTGTTCAATAAATATGCATCCTATTCCACCATCAGGTAATGGGGTTGATTCATTACGAGTAAAAAATATTTGTGAATTTCCTGATACTGTCTGGGTAAAAGACCAATTATAAAATATTCCACCATATACATGAAATGAAGAACCTCCAGTTGGTAATTCAAAAGATGGATTTAATATTGGGTTTTAAACAGCTAGAACTGTTACATATTTATATTTTTCAATACTTCTAAGTTCATTATGTGAAGCATCTGTTACTGTACATTTTACATTGAATTGTCCAGCATTGGTAAATGTATATGACTGTATCTTTGAACCATTTACAGTGGCGGTATTATCTGTAGATTCAAAGCTCCGTACAACACTAAGAATACCTTCGACAGACGAGCTAAATACAATATCGAACCATGACATTTCGTCATAAAGTCTACTTGTAATACCAAGAGCAGTGAACAGGCTAGTTCCTGCACCGGGTAGCATGCCATTGTGCGTGTGGAGTCGCAGGTTATTCCTAATCTCAACTGATCCGGTATATACCATATAGTAAAATATTGTGTTTTACTCCTATATATTAGGTATGGTTATATAATCTTTTTTAACAAGTGTTCTGAACTCATTTTCTTTACTAACTTTCAAACTTACATCCATGGGACTAATAATAAGTGGGGAGAGTAGCATTAAATTTAGCCTCCTGTTCTAACGTCCAATTAGATATCGAACCATATGAGGACATGGTAAAAACAATTATTTATTATAGGGTTTATTATATATAAAAGAAAATGATATATTTATATATATTAAGACATTTTCATTTTTACATATAAACCACAATTATTTTTGTCTAAATTATCACATAATACCACGTGTATAGTTTCTGTTTCTGGTATAAAATGAGCACCCCGCATATAATATGAATACTCATCATCTGGAGATAGTTGCGGATAATCTCTATAATCAATACTTTTTATTACAGAAGAAATTGTAACACCATTTTTCTTTTTATAAAAATTAACATTAGTAATCCATAGATCTGGATAAGTTAAATAAATACTATAATCAAATCCTTTATAACTATATGGTGCCATCATACAATCTAGTTTTCTATCCGGATAGCAACTAAGAGGTCTATTAGGTAAATATTGATAAGAATTTTTATTTAATAAAAAAACATAATCATAATGTAAATATAAATCCCATGCTGTAGCATATCCATAAATCATACCATCATTTGATGGTGCAATTGCTAAATACTCTTCCAATCCGTATTTACCATCAAAACTATATTGAGTTATTGTATTTTTAATAATAGTATAATATTTTATTGGACTTCTATCCTCATCTATTGTTAATATACGAACAGTATCTTCAGAATCTACATAAATTGTCATATCTATCGGATGCTCTACAATACTTAAAAGAGTTATATCTGGTAATATATTTTGCACAGTTATATAATCTTTCTTATATAAATACCTTTGAATAAATCTCGATGGGTCAATAACTGTAAGAATGGGAGTATATGTCCCTGCTGTTGTATAAATATGAGAGATAGTTTTTGTATTATTAGAAACAACAGTTCCGTCACCAAAATCCCAAAGGAATGTAGGTGTGCCAGATGCTATGAACTTTCCAGTTGGTGTGAATGTAACATCCTCATTATAATGTACAGTTGTTTTGTCTGCTGTAAAGTCCAGACAACTACCGCTATTATCACCCCGTTTCTTAATTGTACCTTTAATTGATGTGGTCATTTCTAGGTCACCGTTATGTAACTGCAATGGGCATAACCTTCAATTAAATCATCTTTTTCCTGATGGACATAAACATGATAGACACCTGCAGTATTAAAAGTAAATGAATCGTTTGATGATGAACCAGCATCATCTTCGCCACAGGCTGTCTTTGAAAAGTCAATGCCATACTCATCAGGGTTATCCCACTTATTTGTAACAGTAAAGTTGACTGTGAGTGGTGCTGTTCCTGATAATGGGTTACCAACAAAAGATAAACAATTTAATTCGCTGGTATCAATTATCTTAACTATTGTGCCATGGACATTAGTTTCATGACCTGCAACTGATGAGGGTCCTGATACTGTTGCTGCAGTTGATGGATTCTTTATTAATCTTTTAATTATACCCTTAACACTACTCGTATTGCTCAATCGTATCCCTCATGATATATCTTTCATATAACACGGTTATTGTATCCACTTTTAAAAAGGAGACAAATGTAGTGGGTATAATGGCTGCAATAACGGTTTTCATTCGTGTGGTAAACCCATTTATAGAGAAGACTGAAATTCTGCCCTTCTCGTCAATATAATTGACATGATCTGGGTCTGGTTGATAATTCCTAGAGTTCTCTCTTAATATCTGACATAGTGCCCCATTATCACTCTGAACATTAGTTTCTGTCAGGTGACAAACAGACAGGTCATCTATAGATGAATCTGAATTTATTTGTGTCTCATTTAAATGTCGGTAAACAGTGGTTAATGTAGAATAATCAAGTGAATAGGTTGCTGCCGACAAAACAGCAGCCGAATACTTACGTGCTATTAACCAATGCAAGTCCATGGATGCCGCATAGAATGCAATTTTACCATATAGTAAATCGGTAAATGTCTCATCAAGAGTGCCATTAACATACCATTTACCATTAGCATACTTAATTGTGTACCATGTGGATGCTATAATGGTTGTTGGGGTAGTAGAGGTTAAGACATTATTAACCACGTTTTTGTACAGGTTGGCAACCAAATCCAGCATGCTATAGTTTGTCCCATTTAACATCTGTAAAACTAACTTAGCAGTTGTGACCTTGGTTGACTTCATATTAACTTCAACAACAGTCCCTGATGGTAAGGTAGCCACAGAAGTAATAGAGCCATTTATGCTACATATCCCGCCAGCAACACTAACAGTTCCCGATAAATTCCAATTATCTAAATTAGTAAATTTATCAAAAAGAACGAATGTGTTAGTTCCATCCTGAACATCAGCCCAACTCATGTCGCCATAATTAATGACTATTATGTTTATGCCCACCATTAAATTTACTTTTACAAAGCATCTGGCAGCAGATTCATTATGTAGGATGTAATGTGGCAATATATTTCCAGATAAGTCACAGAATCTTAAATCTATGAATCCAGATTGTAAACATTTACCACCTAAATTTAGAGTGAATCCACTGTTAGCCCCTGAATTAGTTGTTAAAGTAAATTCGACCTGATAGTTGGATACCGCTAAATCACTATTAAATGTAAGGTACTCAGTTGTCAATTTGCTTCCAATCCCCTGATGAACCTGTTCCTACAGATTTCTGTCATTATATCATCCACCAGTTAGCCCCATCGCATAATAGGGTGCAACTTTCCAATGCATTGATATCTTTAGATGTTACATTTTCAATTGTCTCTGTCGAATTAGGATTAATTGTGACTACGCCAACATTTATGTTTTTAAATGTAAATTGAACCTTATTATTAGATGAAGCAGGAGGTAATGATAAGGCCGTAGCAGTACTGAAATCACATAGTATAATGTGATAAGATGAATCTAGTTCTGATACACCAGAATAATCATCAAGCTTTGTAACAGATGATATTGCAAACTGACTTGTATATAACCTCCATGTATGATAATCTCCATCAAATTTATAATAAGCCATCTTCTTTTGAACAAATACTATCTCATCTACAACCGGACTATGTAATGACATCCAATGAGATGTTGAATCATACATACAGATTTGAGCTTCAAATCCTTGAAATTCAGTAGATGGTGAATCTGATACAATAAATGGAATATCTATATACGTATATGGTAATCCCGATGGTGGACTATCCAATATATCATATACAATTCTAGTATCATAGGCAACTGGATTTGAACCACCAGAAAACAGGGCTACCAGTTTCCATGAAAAATCAGAGGTGTCATATGCATAATAATTTCCATCGCATTGATTAAATATGAGTGAATTACCATAACTAGCACCCGAAGTTATCCAGCTTTGAGACTCTCCATCCCATTGAACAATATCGCCCGGTGAATTATTTAACCAGTCTCCTGTCGGAGAATTACCTACAATATATCTTGTAGTATTATATTTGAATCCAGAAGGAGGAGTATTTTCAATCCCGTTAACACTTGCAATAAAACCGCCTTGCCAATCAAGTGTTGTAGATAATCTAGGTAGAATCCCCGAAGTTAGATATTGCCACCTGGTTGTTGACCCCATGTCTGTTAGGTTTGCAGAATAATACATGAACCGATTGGTATCTTTGGCATAGACTATTTGACCCACAATAGGAGTTATAAATGTCCAAATCGAATTATTATAATAGGCAATTTCGTTATTATGACCATACCAATCATTACCAGAAGCTGTTGGATATAATACATAATATGTATCATTATCTGGAGTTGCAGTTTGTGTTGATATGAGAGCACTTTCTACATAGATTATACCAAGTGTTGTATCATTCAATTTAAGTAAAGTCTTTGTTTCACTTAATGTTTTTTTAATAAAGGTATTGCTTCCACTGCCAACTAAAAAGTCATTCTCTGCAGTTGATAAACCATGTTTGATATATTGGGTATGGTCATCATCTGATAGACCTGCAAGACCACCATGGTCAATTTGTCCACCATCACCACCTACATGATCATGTGAGTCTCCATTAGTTACACCATTACCAGTTAGTGCATATATTGATGGATCAATATTGCTTTGTATTATATTCCAATTAGATCCTACTGTGGCTTGGTTACCAGATACAGATGCATCGGTATTACATAACAATAAATCTCCAATTTCAACTGTGATACCTGAAGACCCTCCTATTTTACCAGCAGTAGATACCTTATAGATATGACCTGCGTCTGCTGCAGGGTAATTAGGGTTTCCAGCACATGCAACTACACCCTTATATATTAATGCATCTAGGTTTCCAAAAGCAGCCTGAACAAATGCTGTAGTGGCAATCTGTGTTGTATTTGTTCCTACTGATGCTGTTGGTGCTGCTGGTACTCCTGTAAATGTTGGATTGGTTAATGGTGCCTTTAATCCTAAATCACTAACTAAATTAGTTATGTCTGATTCAGCATGTGAATGAACTGTACCTATCCATGACAAATTAGCAACGGTTGTAATACCATCACCTTTTTTAATTCTACCAGTAGCAGCAAGTGTAGAATTATTAACTTCAATCCACATCTGATAAGCAGGAATCACGGTTGCACCCATAGATGCAAAGTTAGCCACGGTTACAAAGCAAAAGATTGGATCATGCTCCCATCTCCCATGGGTATCACAATATCTTACAAAGTCATTGAGTGATGGTATTGATGATTCAACAGATAACCCTGAAACTGATGGTGTTGATGTCCATCTCGTAATTCCATCCCCTATCCGCAGGTCTCGTGTATCAGTAGCAAAATATAACTTACCTTTTAAAAGGATTGGATTGAGTGATGTAAAATTAGCACTGGTATTTAATTCGTACATTATTCATACACCACCATGCCATCAAAGGAAATGTATGCTGAACTACCGGATACATTCTTAATTCTTATATAATTGGTATATGAGCAATGAAAGCTTACGTCAAGTATACTCTCTGATGCTGTAAGAAATAAGATTGAATTAGTTCCATCATACCTGTAGACTTCGATGGTAGTCCCAAATGGTACATAAATATTTGATATTATGACCTCGGCATCTGCACTGGGGGCCATGGCATTCAGATAGCCATCATCCGCAACTGATGTTGCTGTCCCACCTATCATCTGACCTGTAGCCATAGTTAATTACCTCGTGCTTGCTATCTGCCAGATAAATCCAAATGACTGACCTGTTGTTACAGACTGGGCACATGATGTCTGACGTGCATACATAGTTCCACTCGTATGGGTACTGTGCAGTCCAACTTCTGCAATATTATAGTTGTTATCTGCAACAAATATACCCATAAACTGGGCAGTATCATTGGTTACATAAGTTGTAGTTAATGATTTGACTGCCAGAACCCTTGTCATAACCGGAGACTGTAAATCAGTGAATGCATCCTGACCAGTTGTAGTTCCACTTATACCAACCGAGATATAAGATAAATTATCCATTAGTAAATCAGCAGCAAAGGCCAGACCAGCATTGGTTACCCTGTCATCAATACAATTAAGTAACCCCAGCCTCTTCTTAATTTTCTGAGTTAAAGTTGGCTTCTTAATAGTCTCTGCAATTAATACCCATTCCCCATTTTCCTTAATGTTAAAGAATTGGAGTTTATCTTCCATTACAACGTTATCAATCATCTAATCACCGTAGTCTTCCAATATACCTTATATTCAATTTTAACTTTAACCTTGACAGTTGTTGGATAATCATGTTTAACATTAACACTATTTAAAGAATCATTCACTCCAACATTGAAAACAGTCTTATCGAATTTAGGGGTATCTGTATTATTATCAGAGAAAGTTGTGTAGGCATCAGTTGTAGCATCCAACCATTCTGAATTAGCATTATCATTAATCCTATAGGATACAGTTCCACTTCCATCTTCTATTGCAGTAGGTAATGAAGGTTGTTCTCCTTGCTCAGTTGGCAAGGCTATCTCATCATCTTCATCAGGGTCAGCTGGATCGGGGATAACAGGAACATATGGTTCAGTTGTTACAGTAGTTAAACCAATGGTGAACCACTGAGAGACATCCAGTAAACTTCTCCAACTATTAAAGACTATTTTACCACCACCATTTATTAAATGGATGATTGTAGCCCAAGCATCTGCATTACTCTGCATCTCACTTAATGAGAAGTTAACAGTGTAAACTTTTTGACTGTAATACATGAAATAAGATGAGGATGAGAAGGGCTTTTTAATTCCACCATAAGTTGCTGCGATAGTAGAGAGATCTGTTGATGGTGAATTAACCATTATCTCAGCCCTGACATAGTAATTACCATTATCATATCGTGTTTGGGCCTGATACCACGAGACCAATTTAGGTACAGTATTACTCATGAGTACTCCTCTTTGTTATATAAGAAGGTTAAGGTATTTTGTATATCATTTATTTTAATTGCTGTACTTGCATTGTTTGTAACTGTGATTAATAAATGACCATTGGGTGCAAAACTGGGATTTGACTTACTACATATTGATGTTGTTGTGATGGCCCTGACTAATGCTCGTTTAACTACAGAGACTCCATCAATCTGGTTGGTTAAATTGGAGGAACCCTTATCAAACTGAACCATGTCACTTGGAAATGACTGTCCATCATCACTTACCCATGAACCCGACAAGGTAAAGTCAAATGGATGGGTATCTGTTGTGATGGCTTTGGGTGTACTGATGTCCAGTTGGATGACCAAGTTACCTTCACGGTACTTGAGGGGTAAGTTGGTTACATCAATTCTATATGCATAACTTCCGCTCCCTGCTATGGTCTTGGGATGAGCAGTTGCTGTGTAGCTAACTGTTGTTGTTTCACGGGGTGCTGTAGATGATAAATCTGTATTAACTGTTACGTTTATATCATCAGGACTTATGCTCTCATCCATAACAAAGGTAAAGGGAACTGTTGTCCCTGCAGGTACATCCATATTAGCTACTCTCCACTACTTTATTTTCTGTTGGAATTGGTAAACCATCTGTTATTTCGCTTAACTGATTTGTATAGATATCAAAGATAGATAATTTATTTTTACCAATTGTTATATCTGTATATTGGTCAGTAATATGTATATCAGTTATCTTCCAATATATTGCATTACCACTTTTAAATGCACTGTAATTTAGAGGAGTAGTTATATATGGGTTACTATGTCCTTTCCACTCCATATATAATTGTTCATCTGAATTTGTTTTATCTCCAATACCAGTAAACAAAGTACCTTCAATATAACTAAGAGCTTGACCAGCAGGCCAATGTAATGTAAAGGATTCATGTGTATCCTGTCTATCATTTAAGATTGAGGATGCAAAGACATTTAAATCATCTTGTGTATAGGTTCCATCAATTTTATATTTAGCTACTAATGGAGAAGAAGTGGATGTAGATGATGTTGCTAATCCCATCATTTTACCATCTGAACTAATAACATATACCTTTTGAACTGGAGTTAATTCAGTAGACTCTATCTTACTGCATGTAGTCCATGGTTGTGTAAGATCTAAACATGACCACCCATTGGATAACCCATAATTAACACTTATTATATACTTACTTCCTCCAGCATATGCAGTAGCAGTAAACCACATATCTAAACCAAGTGTATCAGTCATCATCTTTCTGATAGCAGATACCACCATCATATTACCAAATTCCATATCTGGAATAGGTACTTTATCAAGTAGGGGGATAGTAGTTAAGTTACCTACTCCACTCATATCATGAAAGTTAACAGAGGTTAATATTATATTATCATTATCAACGTGATTATCAATTAAATCAACTATAAGTCTGTTAATAGTTTTTTTATTATTAAATTTATCTTTACTTTTAATTACTAAATTATGGTTATCTCCATCAGTTAATGGGACATTATATAAAAATGATGATATTTCTTCAACAGTTACCGCAAAGATACTTTTACCCTGATCTGCACATTTAATTACCTTTGCATAGTCAAAAACAGGTTTTGGATATGTACTACAATATATCCTGACTAAATTTGCAGTTACACCATCTGATGTAGGTATAAATGATGGAGAGTTGAAGGTAGCTCTATTAACTTTCTTTGTTGACCTATCAATAGATAAATTTGTTATTTTTATTACAGTTCCATCGTTTAGTACTACAGTCCAATTTATCTCACTCATTTATATCAACTCAAATAACATACCTTCAATCTGATCTTCCCATTGATAAATCAAACTTAAATCAAATGATTTTAACATAGGTTTAATAGATTCCTCATCATTATCAACACCTGTTATCTTCCAATAACCATACTGTAAGATAATAGGTATATTTAACTTAGATTTTACTGTATCAACATTGATAACATATCCAATATATGGACAAAAATCAAAGTCATCATATTCAGTTCCTATGGTACATTGTGCCTTAAGAGTCTTATCATTTAATCCCAATGTTATAACTCTGGCATGATCATACATTGGTGTACCAATTGAATTCCATATTCCACCAGTTTCACTTATAACAGTTGTATTTAACTTGCCACCAATAGTAAGATTACTTATGTTAATAGGAGGTATGTAAACTCCTGCTGAAGTATAAATTGGTTTGGCATTTGAATTGGCACTATTGATAGGTGATTCTATAATCCATAAATTAAGATATATCACCATACCACCTCATGATACTTAGATCTATGTTATATTGATTAAATTTAGAAACATCCTGAGTTTCAGTTACATCAGTAACCAACCAACAGGTATTAACTGGTAATTTAACAGGTATCTCTGATTCAAGTACTATTAACATTATGCCCATACTAATTACATTATGTATATAAGCATTAAGCGGATTTATTACTCCATTATGAATTGTAGATGCAGTATAAATTTCACCAGTATTTATATCAGCAAGATTACCAGTTAACTTATATGATATTGGTTCTACACCAATTGGGACATTAATAGGTAATGGCCCATTATTAGCCAAAACAGATTTAATCTTGCTACCACCAGTAATTCTATTAATCATAAAGACATAATCACCCTTGGGAACAAGAGTAAATTTTTTATTACCATATTTCCCATCAGCATGCATATCAATTTTACTTTGATTAATTTGAAATCTCACCACTTTCTACTCACCAGTCCTATGACTCTGGCAACTTCATTAGATAATTGTGTTATTAAACTTTCATCCATAACATTTCCCTGAATTGTAACTGGAACCGTTATATTAATTATCTTGGCCTCTGACTGTACCGGGACACTATTAACAGAGTTACCTGAATTATTACCTACTATATTTGCTACAGACGAGCTAGTCTTATGCATTTTACTTATGGTGTTTTGTAAAGCCTGTGAAGCCTTCCACAATGCATATTGATTTCCTGTAGTATCACCAATTGCCTTACCTGAATTAATTGCAGTCAATGTCGAATAATTCTTCTTTGTTGCATCAGCATTAACCACAAATTCATTATCACTTAACAGTGTGGGTATGCTATCAGATGTTTCACTTCCCGGCCCAGTTACTAATCCCCCAGATGCTCTTGCTCCGGGTTTTTTACTGGGTGACTCTGGTTGTGCTGTTGTTATTCCCAATAATGCCAATACCTGGGGACTGTTGGATAAAATATACATTAGTTGTTTGGCAAATACAGGATCATATTCCATCGTACCGCTTACACTACCCCTTGAAGTAGTCAACATGGTTTGAATATCAGATAATGTCTTACCTTTAAATTTGTCAGAGTTATTCTCAATATATTTCTCTACCAGATAAAGTGATTCGTTACCTTGAACTCCCCATTCAAATGTCTTTTTATATTCTTCATCAGTTCCTCCACCACCATTACCAGATGGATAGGTTGATTGCTGTGGTTGGTTGGTTCCTGTATTTGAAGATATTGTCCCGGTATTATTTTTTATTAAATTAGATATTTGTGCATTATATTGTGATATTGTATTCAAAATTGATGCTGCACCAGTTAATGCACTCGTACCTAATGTATTAATCTTTGGTATGTTAGTATTAATTGAAGATGCAAGTTTACCTGTTGCTACAGATGCTGGATTTATCTGACTACTAAAAGTAACAGCACCATCTTTGGCAGTTGAGATACTAATTCCATATTTAGATAACGCATCTATACTCGTTGCCGTAGCATTTGATTGATTGTTAAAAGCTATCTGAGCCTTTGTACCATCAGGAAGTGCTACTCCCATGGTCTTATTGGCAAGGTCACCCATCTTTAAATTTACATCAGAAGATACATTTGTTAAATCAAGGAATTTCTCTTGTACACCTGTTAATGCATTGGGAATATATTTACAGGCATCTGTCATGTTTGTTTGTGAGTCTGTCAATATGTTGGTAGCATCAACCTGTTTAATCTGTGATTCAGTACCCTTAACTACAGCATCAGACATATCATTGACATTTACACCAAAGATACTTAGGAATCCAGCCTTTTCTTTTATCTTATCAGCAAAGTCCTTCATGGCCTCTTCCTGATTGGGTGTGGACATTGCTTCATATTTATTACCCTCTAATGTCGCAAAACTGGCTAAATTACCCATACCCGGAAACATATTATTCATGGCATTAATTGCTGGTTTAGCAGCTCCATGTTCATTTAACCAGTCATAAATACCAGATGCAGAAGTTAGAGTACCAACACCTAATCCCGGCATACCTTCAGATACTTTGGATAATTCAGTAGGGGCTTTGGCTGCTGCTCCTATACCTAAAAATGGAAGAGTAAAAGCATTTATACCCGGTATTGAACCTGCAAGTGAAAGTGTATTTATACCCAGATTAACTGCTTTACTACCTAAATCATTGGCTCCTTTTACAAAGTCATTTTGTCTGAAATTCTCAAAAGTATCATGGAAATTCTGCATCTTGGCATTACCAACTGCATTGATTAAAAGTCCATTTCCATAGGTACCCATTCCACCTGATCCCAAAGATAAAATCTGATCTGGTACAGGTGTATTTTCAATTGCTGTCTTTGTTGCTTTATTTGTTATATCTTTTCTAATTGCACTTAGTTCTTCATCACTTAATCCAGCAGGTAAATTATTTGTCCTGCTATTAACAAGTTGATTAGGTAAATTTTCACCTGTGGTTTTTGCTCCAAATAATGGAGCAGCAGGAACTGCATATTCACCAACAGCACCTATAATACCCCCAAGACCAAGTGCTCCTGCACCCATCATTAACGCAGTGCTTGTACCAAGGCCAATTGCAGATTCTTTGGCTGCCTCATCGTTACTTGCACCTTTACCCTTTGCAGTTCCAAAGCCTGTTAAGAGTAAAAGTGGATCTATTGGATTAATTGCAAACTCAGCACCTGCTTTTAATCTATCAGCAGCAAAAGCCTTGGGATCTTTAATAACATCTCCAACGCCACTCTTTAAGGTATCCCACCATGAAGGTGCTTCTGGTTTTGCTTCTGGAGCTGATGGGAAGTTAGTTTCTCCACCTTTAAAATCACCACCAGCATTCTTGGTTGTTGCCTCATCAATAATTCTCTGATTGGCTTCGCTAGTTATCTTATCTAACTCATTAAACTTATCAGCTAATTCCTCTCTGGTTCTATCTACATCAGATTGTTTAACACCAGTGTCTTCACCTGTTTTTTCATCTGTTTTTGTATCTTGTTTATTCTCATCGGGTTTGGTCTTATCTTTTTCATCTGTTTTTTCATCTGTTTTTTCATCTGTTTTTTCATCTTGTTTAGTATCCTGCTTGGGTTCTCCACCAAATTTATCTTTGAGTTCTCCTAATCTCTCCCAGATATCTTTGAGCCAATCAGTTATTGATGATATATCGAATTTAAAGTCTGGGAAAGTAGGCCATGGGAAGCTAGTAATTCCACCATTTGTTATGTTACTGTTATTGGTAGTTTCATTTGAAATACCAGCAAGACCCTGAAGTTGACTTTGGTTATCAACGATTACATGGAATGCTCCACTTCCACCATATGCACTGGATAAAAAGTTATTACTGTTATATGCAGAGTCAGCTTGGTTCTGTAATATTGAGTTATTTATGTTCATCTGGTATCTTTGGTCACTGACATAACTGTCAGGCAATGATACTGATGGCATAGGTGTTCCTTCAGCAAATCCCTTGATTTTAATAGGTCTATCATGATTCATTGCAGAAACTAATGCCCTGTTGGTGGGACTTTCCATTGCCTTTTCTTTAACAATGGCTTCATGTCTGGAAACAGCAACTAAATTCTTATCTTCAGTTGGCCCTCCTGATCCCTCAATTACCCCGGTATCACCCACTTCTGCGGGTGTGTATCCGGTAGCAAAACCAACTGCCTTGCCAACAAATGAAGCTGCACCATTAAATTCATTGACACCAGCACCTTTTCCAAGTAACAACTCGGATGGTGTTGGAATGACCATTTGGCCTGCAACATAGTTGACAACTCTACCAACTGCTTCCCATAATAACACGATTGTACTCAATGCCAATACTAACTTTACAACTCCCGCATATGCTCTATTTGTAGCAAATGCAAAGGTATCTACATAAGCAGAAGAAGCCAATGCTGCTTTACCAAATGTACTAAATATTAAACTTCCACCAGCTAAAATGGACATGAATGGTTGTATCACCCACATCATTGGTACTAATGCAGCTAAGAATGTAACCAATCCTTTCTGTCCAGCCACAGATGTTAATATACCCACTAATGTAGTTAGTCCATCAACTAGGGTAGGTAAAGATGCAATTAATCCACCATTACCATCCTTACCAACCATCATATCAGATAGTTTATCTAGGATGGTATTTCCCTTTGTTCCTGCAGTTACCTTATTGACAACTGCATCAAATGCATCCATTAAACCCTTGACAAAGTTGGTATTTAAAAGAATCTTACTTGCCATTCCTGACATTAAGGTAGATGCTACTGCTGTAACTGCAGTTGATCTCTTCCATGCATCTACAAAGTTTCCTGCAGATACCCCCATCTTATTAAGTTGAGCATCAATATCGATGAAATCCTTACCAAAAATCTTTGCATAAGAATAATTGGTAAACATTGACTGTAAATTAGATGCACTACTCAGTATGGTAGTGATGGTATTTTGTAAGACCTTATATATATTGGTCAATGAGAAGTTGATACCCATAGCGGTCATGGAAACAGAAACTGCAGCCCAATTTAAGGTCTGCATATGTTTACCCATCCAATTAAGTAGTCTCTCACCAGCACCTAGATGCTTATTTAACTTCTCAAATCCCTCTATATTTTTACCTGTAGTTGATGATTCTGACAGAACATGGGGTGCTTCATGTGGTGATATCTTATCTGCATATGATGCATTTAACTCTGTAAAATAATTTGCAAAATCAAAACCCTGTGTTTTGGCAGCTTCAACTGCTGTTTTGGGTATCAGGAAGCTACCCGATGCACTATAGATTGGTCTCTGACCACCCTGTTGTGTTACTGTCTCTTTGATATCACCCAATGTATTAAGTTGCTTAGATGACTTTATGCCTGTAATCTGTGAGAGGAAGTTGATATTTTCCTGTTTCCATTTATTTAAATCATCTTGAGATTCAAAGTTAACTACACTCTTATATTGGGTAAATGGAGTTTGCTTAAACTCATATGATTTAGGCTTCCAATCCATCTTTTTAACAGCATCACTTGATGCAGCAATTCCAGCTTCAAATTTACTTAAGTCCGTTTTTGGGACATTTAGTTGACCAGAAATACCTGCTGCTCTTCCTGCCAAACCTTTCATGAAATTGGCATCCTGTTGGTTGATATTGGAAGTTAAAACACCACTCAAATTCTTTGTTATATCAGTAGGATTAACCAGACTAAATTTAAGGTTGCCTGATGTAAATTGTTTTGTTAAGTTATCCATTATCAATTTAAATTCGGCAACATCAGTTGGATTATCAGTAAATCCTCTTCCCGGTAATCCCCTCTGTTTATCTCCATAGATAGTTTTATGCAAAGTATCTAAAATAGCATTTATTGCGTTAACTGAACTGGATTCGCGTCTATTTACTAAATTATTATATGTAGAGTCAACTGTTGCATTAGGATCTACCTCACCACCAAGAGTATATCCCTTGGGTTTATCTTCACTGGAATCCCTATCCAGTATAAAACTACCCGGTTCTGCATATCCAAAGTTCTTATCACCTTCGGTATATTCCCCCTCCAGTTTATGTCCACCAAATGGATTGACTACATCAGAAAGTGCATTTAACTTCTTAAGATTATTAATACCAATTTTGGATACGTCTTCAGGATCAAAGATAGTCTCCCCTGCATTATACCTAATTGGAACCATCCCACCATCATTGAAGCCAGGAATTATTTTTTCCTGTATCTGTTCATGAGTATTTACCTTATTACCTGTATTTTCACTATCTTCTATCTTGGATATTTCAGATACATAATTTCCACGAATGTTCTCTTCATTTACATCATATGGTAAGTTAGATAACATATCAAACTTTTGTAAAAGTGGAATTAATAAGGGTGAATTTATCATTGGTCTACTGAGACGACTAAAGAAACTGTTATCTAATATCTCCCCGGAATATGAGATACCTTCTTTTGCCCTCTTTCTACTTTCTTCTTCTAATGACCTTGTTGCATCGTACTTACTAAACTTGGTATTGTCTGGTAAATCTTGGAAAGGTATTGGTTTAAACTCTTCCAGTTGTTCAGGGATTGTCATCACATAGTCATTATGTGATAACTTAGGTAACCATGGATAATTTGATGGATGTAAAACAGAGTAGCCTTTGGGTTCAGGAGCCTTGAGAGGTAACTTACTTCTTCTGGGAAATATACCTGGACTAAAGTAGTTGTATAGACCTGATAAAAACCTTGAGTGTATAGATGTTGGCTTATCAGAGTATCTTTTAGGTAATATAGATAAATTATTAATTTCCTTTACATTTCCAGTTATACGATTCTGTAATTCCTCATTGAATTCATCTCCAGTGTAGGTAAATTCCTCACCATATTCACCCATTGGTTGTTTATTTTCTTTGGTAGTTAAACCCTCACCTTTATCTTTAAATAATGATTCTTTATATGCCTGTTTATAATTTGATATTTTATTCCGTATGGATACTATATCATTTCTGTTACCACGGTTTTTTGCATCTTCAAGTTGATTTCTTAAATCAGATAATGTATCCTTATACTCAACTTTATATTTATCCTTGTCAGAGGTTAAATCATTAAATTTACCCGTAGTAAATCGTGTATTACCCTTCAATCTATATTCTAAGTCTCTAATCCACTGGATAGGTATACCTGTCTGTCCATGGGTTTCTGCCATCTCCACATCTGATCTAAATATACCTGTTTTACCAATGTAATTGGGATCTACATTCTTACGTGTAGATTCAGTTAAGTTAGACAGTAACTTATTATTTACTGTCCTATAGATATCTTTGAATACATCAAGCCTTGAATTGTGAGTACCAGATGAACCATACATACCTGTGCGAGTACCCGGAGTTAAACCGGGTATCTCAAATCCAAAGGATGTAATTCCATATTTCTTTAAGTCAGATAATGTAATATTGTGTCCGGTTGTAGTCTTTTTTGCTATTTTATCTAAAGACATACCCCGAGCAAAGTTGTCAATATGTTCATCAATATCCCAGATACCATCATATTCCTTCTTAGCTAACTCTGTTATTGCACCTCTATATCTGGGATCAAAGTTTGTATTTCGTCTAACATACTCCATTATTTTATCAGGTCTGGACATTGCCTTAACGTGTGGAGTTGATTTAGTCCAGTCAAAATCATCAATATTTATATCCCCAGTATCTATTTTCTGAAATAAATTAGATAATCTTTGAACTTCTGCTTCAACAACTTCCTTTTTAATCTTAAATTTATCATCACCATATTCTGCATGGATGTCACTTGGTATACCCTCAGCAAAAAGACCTAATGTACTATCAGTTAAACTTCCCTTACCCACTAACTTCTCACTATCATCAACAAATCTAACTGGATTCTGACCTTCTACATTTGGGAAAAACTTTGCTATCTTATCATTAGATTGGGTAAACTGGGTAATAGAGTGTGATATTGCATTACCCAGAAATTTACCTGATGTCATTGTCTTAAGTATATCACTCTCTTTGCCCTTAGATAGATCAGTTGTAAAGTCATCTCGTATCAACCCTTCTTTACCTAAATTCTTAATTATCTTAGGGAAATCACCAACCGGGTCACTGCTTACTTCACCTAAATCAAGACCATATGATTTACGACCTTCAGTGATTGAGTTAATAAAGTTCTTTAACTTTCCACCCTGATTCATCGCACGTAAGAAGATACTGCTTAATGATCCGGGTGCTGGTTTGTCACCTCTAAACTCAGGGACTGCTTTATTAGTTACTGTTTTGAAAAAAGCCTTTACTCCCTGATTATAAATGTTAACATTGTGATCCTTAAATTTACTATATTCTTCAAGTGTATCAAATAACATACTTGAGTACTTAATACCTTCAAATTGGTCACGGACATATTTATATGAACTGCGACCCAGTAAATACCTTAGTTTTTCCTCATAAAATACACGTTTACCCAATTCACTATCTGCATATCTCTCTGTATTATGCTCCTTGGGTATCATGTTCCACCAAGTATCGTGAGCAGAGACTCTTTTACGTGACATTGAAAACGATAAATCTTGGAAGGTACCCAAGTGCTTACCTAATGTCCCATATCTCCTATATTTATTATTAAATTCATTCCAGTCAATTGAATGAACATTACCAGATTCATCTGTGTTTGCTGAAGACATCAATTTACTTCGTATAAAGTCCTGTACTCTGGGAGAGTAACCTTCAATATCCTCGACCATATTACGGATGGAAGATTGATGTAATTTGGGATTAACCCAGATACCCGCATTCTGCAAAACAGGATCAGTTATAAATGGTTCTTTAATACCAGTTGTACTGGAAATAGGTATAGCCTTTATATTTTCAATATCACCTTCACCATATCCTGTACCTGCTGCAAAATCCAATATCCTCTTATTATCGTCATTAGTATATGATAATGCAAATTTATGTGGAGTTCCTGTGTAAGATGCTGAGAACTTATCAACAGCAGGGAAAAACTCCCTTACATCTTCAGGAAGTAATGAAGGGTCAAACATTGAGATGTCAATTGCACCCTTTTTCTCCAAGCTCTCACGTTGCTGAGCACCTCTCGAAGCAGAACCAAGTGGTGAAACTGTTTTATTTAATCTTGTGACATTACCGGGATTCTCAAATAATTTAAGATATGATCCCTGAATTGCATCAACAATCTTATTTACCTTTGTTGGAGATAATCCCCTCAACGAAGTCCTTTGTCCACTTATTAATCTCTCAACAAATTCAAATTTCTTAAGTGTATTAACACCCTTTGCTGGATCTTGTGGCCCTCTAGGATCTATCATGTAATCCTGAATTGCTGTACGTAATTTGTAAGCCTGTTTATTTTTGTCCTCAATTATTTTAACACCAAAGTCAGATGAATAATCATCTAAGTTAGATAGTATAGCATCTGATTCTCCAATGTTACTTTTACCATGAGAAAATACCCTGAGTAACATTAAGTTATATAGATCATTGTGTTTAATCCGGGTACCTGACTTAACATTTAATCCACCCTTCCCCAATATCTCAGAATTTATCTTATTCAAACTATCAGGTGCAAAGGAACCATATCTAACTCTGTTATTTAAATCATATATAGAGTACCCACCAGACCTCATCTGTTTATCAAATGCAGCAACAGGTACATCAGGAAGAAAAATCTGTCTGTTTTTATTCCCTCTAATAGATTCACCTGCAAAGTTGAGTACATCATTCATCTTCATCTGTTTCTTGACACCATTATCAATAACAGTTAAAGTGCGAGTATCTAACCCCATGTACCTAGATAAGTTAGCCTTAAAATTCTTGGATATATCACCCATAAATAAATTGGTTATTGATGCAACCTTTGGGTTCTTCTGCATCATTGTCTTGAAAATCTGACCCGTGGCTATAACATCATAAGCAGCATATTTAATCTGTGATTTACGGAGTTTACTTGATGCCCAGTCATGATCTGTTTTTTTAGTAAGATTGACTCCCAAAACACGAGATGCAATTGAACTTAAATCATGTTTATCACGTTCTGCATCAATTGATCTTGATACGTGCATCGTATCAAAGATTCTATCAGTAAATCCTTTATCTTCTATATCAGATTCTTTTAATATCCCAGCCTTGGTTAAAAAAGCTAAGTCATAAGATGCATTTTGAAAGACTAAATTAGATTTGGTTTTTCTCATTAGGTGGGACAAGACCTTGGGATCATTTATCTTGTCCATATCTATAATATGAACTACATCGGTATCTGGATCATGAAGTTGAACTAATCTTGTATGAGCATCATGTGGTAAGATATATCTCGCTGTCTCTGTATCAATAGCAACATTCTTTGACTTCTCATAGTGTAAGATAGCTTTATTTAAATCATTGTCATTGGTAACATAAACCTGCTTGTATTTTTTAAATGCTTCATCTTCATGAACAAGAGGTTTTATTGTAGACTGTTGATGAGTTGTGGGTATCTCATCCAATGGTTGGCCCTGATATTTATTATATCTGGCATTCTCATCATAATTCTGTATATCTATCTTGTGGACAGTAGCAATTTCATCCAGTCTCTTCCTTAATTTCTCCCTAACCTCTACACTTTCTTTTTTTTGAAATTCTATATACAATTTTTCAATATCATCATATGCTTCTTTATATCTTTTTATATCATCTCCTTTAAGTTCAGAGACCAACTTTGAATTATCAATCTGACTTAATCCCCGTCTTAACTCATAAAAAGATTGATCATTAGACAGGCCAAACCTTAATAAATTCATGTTTTCCTGCCAATTATCTTTGTAATCCATGTTATATCACCTATTTTTTACTTTCTATATGTTCAGCGTAAATTGAGCTAATTTTAAAGTCAAACATCAATCTCTGATACCATTCACCCGGATTATTCCAATCCAACAGATCAGATGGTCTTTGTCCACACATCTTGGCTAATTTACCTAAAGATAATTGTAAGTCTAAATCCCTTTGTAAATCATCTTCGGGATTCCACTTACAAAATTTCTCATCGTACGAATCGAAATAATTCACCTTGAAGGTTCATCACCATAAACATTGCATTAAATATTGCATACTGGTCTTCACCCGGCATAGTATCATAGGTAAACGGCCCATCTACAATAATATGTGGCAAAATCTGCTGGCACCACTGTGCAAAGGCTTCATCAAAGTTAAACTGATCTGCTGGTGATGCAATCAACTGACCTCTTTCATCCCTAGTTTTGGGTAAAGCCTTTACCATAAGTGAGATATGTTTACCACCCAGTGGCCCTACTGGTTTCCTTATCGTATAAATATGACCTGCAATTTCCAACTTAAATTCTGTATTTACAATTGCAAGTTCTTCAGGAGACTTCTCAATCTCAACTGGTTCTTCAATCTTACTTTCTGTGTTGGTCTTTCTAACCATACACAAAGATATAATCCTACCATTTAAAAAAGATTTTTAGTTTGTTAGCAGATAGAATGAATCTGCACTGGGTGTAATAACTTGGAAGTTAACTGTCTTCTCAAATTGATTACGTGCCTGCACTGACCTATTCATTTCAGTAAACTTAAGTGCATCAGTACCCGATATAATGGCTAATTGAGCCTCATTTATTGCAGGTGTGCCACTTAATGCTGGGCCACTTGCAGTAGGCCCATACAAATACATAGCCAGAGTACCACATCCAAGATCGTTGGATTTAGCCTGTAATCCACCAGTTGATTCGAGATTTCCACCTCTCATGACCTGTTCAATCTGAGTCCATTGATTACTACCAAAGGTAAAGGTACCTGTGATAGTAGTTAGACCATTAAGCCAGTGTCCTCTAATAAATGGACTACCTAAATATGCAAATTGCTCATCAAATTTCCTTGTGATATTTAAGGTCATTGACTTAGCCACAATCGATACTCCACCGACTAAAACAGCCATGTTATAGAATACCAATGGTGATTCTGTATTGGTAGCAGCAGTATAGGTTACTTCATCTATATCACTACCTGTATATGCCTTAGAAGCCATCCAGTTAAATTTGGCCTTGACAAACTGAGCTGTCTCACAGGTTATATCCATGGATGAAACTGCACAGTTAACATACAAGGTATTCTTCATGGCTTGATCATCACCCAGTATCATATCAAATACACCGGGTATATTTCCAAGTGTATAGATATAATAAGGAGTAAATGTCAAACCATCTACGCCACCAATTCCTCTCTTTGCTATTCCAGCATGTGAAACACCTGATGCTCTATTACCAAACATCGAGTGTAATAGTTCAGCTAACATAATGGGTCTCAATGAACCATCAAGAGTTCCTGAAGCCTTAAACAGTCCACCTGCCATAGATGCCACTGATGGCTGATCAATAGCTTCCTCAACGATTGGGTTCCTGCTAACAGGATCACTAAACCCGGAAAGTGTTAACTCATTAAAATCAGTCAACGTAGGTTTAGCATGTGAATCACTAAAAGCTGACTTATTTTTAACAAGTACATACCTGTCAATACCTTGGGTCATGCGTCAACATCTCCTATGGTTATTTTGAAGTCATCATCTGTCTTAAAAGAAGCCTGCCAATTAAGTGTCTTCTCAAACTGATTTCTACCCTGAACAGACCTGTTAAATTCAATATACTTCATGTTATTAATTGCAAAACAACATGTTGAGGTAGCACCAGTTGGATCAAATAACTTCAATCTTGCATACTTCCCAAATATCGGGTTATCCAATGGTTCAAGCACAGGATCAGTTATATTTCCAATGATTGTCTGTCTAAGTGCATCCCATTGTTTGCTACCAAAGGTAATAGTACCATTTAGAGAAGTTAAACCATTCATAATTAAATCACGTAGATACGGAGTACCCAGTGTGTAATAATTCTCATCAAACTTCCTGTCAATGGTCATTGTAAAGCCTTTAGCCTCACAATCATGCCAAACATTTCCATCATCACTTATCTGAACGACACCATTGTAAAAGTAACTACCCTCTTCTGTTGAATCTATATATCCACTTATATCTCCAAAGGTAGTGTCACCAGCACTTGGTTCTATGATGGTTGCATGCTTACCAATCCATCCAAACTTAGCTGTTGCTGCAGCACCCACGGTCATGGATAATTCCATGGACTTAACACCAACACCACCATACTGTATAATCCTACCATTACCAACGCCAGAATTTCCAGTCCCATATGCCTGATCATCACCAACTCTAAGTGTAAGAGCACGAGGCTGTGAACCTAATGTCATCTCTAGTTTTTTGGGTGATGCAGCATTATATGCTCCAAATGGATCATCACTAGCAGCCTGTGTGTTACCCGGATATCCCATCATTGCAGATACTGCCCACATCATGTTCTTAGGTCTGAAGAAACCCTCAAATCCACCGCCTACCTTGTAAGGCCCACCGATAACGGCAGCAGCAGCTTTAAGTTTAAGAGTCTCTTCAATGGAAGGTTGTCTGTTGATTGGATCACTAAACTGCGTTACACGCATCTTATACCACTTATTGTCTGCTCCACCATCACTATTTATAGTTCCGTAAGTATCTCCGGTACCCTCAAAGCCAGTGTGATAAGCGACATATCTATCAATATTAGCCATGTTGTACAAACCTCCTAAAGCTAAATTCTTGTTCTACTCTAATCATAGTACCACCATTATCAAAGAAATTTGTTTTCTCAAACATAAAGGATGTACAGTCAGTCACTCCCGAATTCATCACATCCGACTCAACAATCTGAAGAAAATCATCAGTCCTGTCAACTATGTTAATAGGATCATCAATAGTATAACCAATGATGCAGATAACCTTCCTTAGATATGAATCAGTTGTTTCGGGTGTCGGATCAATACCAGAGATAATAACATAACATTCCTTTGGACGTAGTTGCTCCTGTCTCCTAGTATTAACCTTCCAGTTCAGCTTCTTTAACGACTTTATAACTTCATTATATACATCTATGCTAGACAACATCATCACCTGCTAATATAACCATGACCAAACTGATCTGGTTTAACCAATGTCTTACCAAACATATTAACATCATTCAATGAGTAACTTTGAACACTAGATAAATTACCTTCTAACTCATATTCAGCATTCTTCATACTTAACGTAAAAGCAGTAGTAAATGCTAAATCCCATCGTTTCCAGTATTCTCTTGTTATACCAGCCCATCTCCCATGATGAATTCTGTATCCCAATACCGGATTATATGCTCCAGCACCTGGTTGAGCACCATTCTGAAGTATCTCAACAATCTGATCATTTTTTATGTCCATTCTCAAATCATATCTATAGACATAAGGTCTTTCAAGAGCATATAAAATGTGATTTTTTCTGATAGCAGGTGTATTACGTTCTATAATCTGACCCCTAGTAGTAACAAAATGAGTCTTGTATGACCTGTTAAAATATGAGTTACAATGTTTACGCCAGAAATTCCATGCTACCTTTCCATGTTTTACTAAAATCTCATTAAACATAGGATTTAAACTAAGTCTCCTATCAAAGGTATACACATAACGTTTTTTAAGTAACATTATTATCTATCAGGTATAATCGTCTTTGTTAGTCCAAATCCACAGGCTGCCTGCTTATTCAGTGTCTTCGTATCTATGTTTAGCTCCTCATCAAGAGGATACTCAGAGATAGGAAGTAAGAAATTACGGGCAATCGACCTCAATGCCCTTATTCTGACTAATGAGGTCGGTGGCAATTCGCCAAGCTGCCTTTCAGCTAAAGATGTATAAGTTACGTAGTTGTAATAAGCCGCGACTGCAACAATAGCCTCTTTGAGATATGATTCTTCCACATTGGGAATCACAATCATTTCAACAAATTTATCGGCTCTGATGATATCATTGTAAACTATCTCATCTGCATCATACTGTATGTCAATATCACTTAGGATAGTCCTGACTTCCAGTATCAGATTAGATAGTTCAATAGCCATTACGCTACACCTGTAATCATCTGTACACGGTTGTTATGAGACTTATCGTCTTTGCTGTTAGGCAGGATAAAAGTCTTGTACATCTGTGTGACATAATAATCATTACCAACACCCGGTACCCTAACCGGTTCTGAAAGTGGTATCTGATTACCCGAATAAGTCAGGTGAAGTGCTGTCTCATTGGACTGCATGACCAACATAGCTTTATTACTATATAGACGAGTTGGCTTTAAAGTCAACCTGTAATTAGTTGTAATCCAGTTTCCAATTGAATTCTGAATATTTGCCATCTCGGTTGGCTTCATAAGATAAGGCCAGAGTTTAGCCGGATAGTAAAGTAACAACCCACCAATATCCTGATCGGTTATGTAAGTTGTATCAAAGATTTTACCTATAACAGTTGCAATATCATCAGCAATACTGGCATCTCCAGAAGTCCATGCCTTTGTAGCTGCTGTAGTGCCACCCTTACCAGATTCCAGAGTCCCTGCAATCTCAATATCCTTGGCCCTTGCAAGACCCTTTGATGACATTGCATTTGACTGCTGCATCTCAATCTCAATCTGGTTTCTGACTTTAGCCTCATCAGTTATCCTGATTCTGGTCTGATACTTCTTCATTGAAGTCTGTACTTTATACCATTCAATCTTCTGGAAATCAGCAAGAGCACCCTCTGTAATTTCTTCAACTTCCATAAACTGCATATCTGGTAATGTCACCTGAAATTCAAGTGAATCAATTGGTGTCATTGTCACAGCATCTGAGAACATCATCAGAGTCTCAGCCTGTTTATATAACATTCTTTGAACTATATCGGCCTTAAGAGCCTCCATAGCTCCATCAGTGGAGACATTTGCTCCCCAAAGTGATGCCATTTTCTTTCACCTCACGCCGATATATATCTCTTATCAATTTCAACAATTACAAAAGTACCACTATTAATATTAATAGCTTCCATGGCAATACCTACCTGCCATGCTGCTCCACTTCCAGCGTACTTATCTACACAACCTGCCCCTGCAGTAACAATCCTATCTCCAATAGAAATTGCTGCATTATCTGATACAAGAGGAATTGCCCATCTTGTTCCAGTTAACATTGGGAACTTTGCAATAGCCTGTCCTGTGAGAAACACAGGTGTAGACTCAGGTCTCCAGTTCGTAACCGGGTCAACTGAACTATCAAGCATCAATCCCTGCGGATCTCTACCATCACCAGTCAAACCATAATTGCCAGTATTCTTAGCAGTAACTAAACTGCCAGAAAACTCAACAGCATCGTCAACGGTTACCTTTTTACCAGCCATGCCGATACCAAGGTCATTGACTAATCCACCTTTAAGTGCCATTTAAAACTCACCTACTTATACAGTTCCTTATACTGCTCATATGTTATGCCAATATCTTTACAAGCTTCTCTAATCTGAAGTTCCTGCTGATTTTCAGTAGAAGTAGCAGATGCTCCAATATTAACCGGAGGTTGCATTAGACTTCCAGACTTTGCGATGTTCTCCTTAATCTTAGTAAGTGTAGCAATCTTCTGCTTAGGATCAAGTCCAGCCACAATAGTACCCGGATTAGCAACACCCAGTCCCTTAAGTTCATTAACAATACTACTGTACTGATTTTCCAACATCTTCTCATTATCAGCCTTAAGTGAGTCAATGGTTTGCTTCATCATCTCAAAGTCTTCAACGCTAATCGTTGGAGCTGTTGGAGGATTACTAGCAACAGGTTTATCAGTCACTTTAGGTTCAACAAGAGGGATATCAGCAACTACAGGAGTAGGTGGTGTTGCAACAACCGGGGGTGTAGACGATACATCAGTTGTCACCGGAGGTTCAACTACAGCCGAAAATGCTTTACTTACTGTAAGAATCTCTTTATCAGTGAGACCCTTTGATTTAAGGAATTTATCAACATCGTTCATATCAACAGGCTCTTCCACAGGTTTTGAGAAAGCTGTGATGACAACATTTACATTATTGCCATCAATGGCTGGATCTTTGACAAATGCCATTCCAACCAGTTTTACATCTACAACCTTATCCCCCTCATAAACAAACTCAAGTTCTGGAGAAATATGATCATAACCTTCCATAACAATTTTCTGCTTTGCTTTTTGATCAAATACAAAGCCATTATGAGCTAAATCAAATATTTCTTCATCCAGAGCAAATTTGAATCCATACCCAATGTTCTTCCTGCTTGGATCTCCAAGTTTCTCATGGGTCAGATAGAAAGGAATATGGTCATCGATGTTTTCATACGCTAACCTTACATCTTCTTTAGTGATGGGAGTAGGTTTACCATCAACACCAGTATATACTCCGGGCTTAACCACAGAGCTACTGGTCTTGTAGATTTCACTACTTTTCCAGCTAAGCGAATTCATACTCCATCAATTAAGATTTATATAACTACCACTATAAAAGCGATATCTTTAAATATACAATAAAGTTTAAATACTGCGTAATTTTGCTGACGCAAAATTACTTAAAAAGAGTGGCGGCCCAACTATTAGGAGGGAAGTTTCACAATTTCCCTCCAGGCCAATTAACTTAATATTTATTGACAATGGCTTGTCCACTATCCGTAGAATGTTGATTATCTGAATGAGGAGTCTGACTATACTTATCAGACTGAGGGCCAGTGGTATTGGCTACCTTACCAGTCCCAGTTGAACCACCCACATTATTAATGCCCATCTTCTGTGCAGCAATATTAACTATATTCTTCCTCTGATCTTCGGCTAGAGGAGCATAATCATCAACTGCTCTGATTTCGTCCTCGGTATAAACACCAATTCCTGCCATAACTGCTTCTTGCCTATATCTCTCTAACTTAGTGTTAGCCAGCTCAAACTTTAACTTGGCTTCCAATAAATCAACCGGATATCTTGCATTAATTAACAGTAATCTCTTCTTAATGTTGTCAATGATAACATCCAAGATATTGTTGGCTGTAGCAATGACTTTAACTGCCATGTAATTAGACACAATCAATTCGCTTGCATATGAATTACTGGATGATCCAGTTACAATTGACTTGGGCACACCAGTTGCACCCCAAAGCTGATCGGTTATTTGTAGGATGATGTCATTCGGAGCCATATAGTTTGACGAGGAATGCTCAATAGGAGTTATCTTGATAGCAGAGGTAGTTACATATCCCTGATCTGGTACTTTGTCTTCAAGTGCCTTGGCATATGCCGCAATCATGTTATTAACTGCAGATTGAGCAGCAACCATCTTCTCATCCTTGGTACCCACGAATTTGTCTAGGGTAAACATCTCCATATCCAGCGTATGATGATCCCTTGGTACATTTGACCATCTCCAAAGTATATCTATGATGGTAATCTGTCGTTTCTGCCACACTGGAATAACAGCCCTCTTTAACGGCGAAACAGCATATAAACCAAATGTCTGCCTGCCCCTCAAATCAAAGCAATGAACAGGAGTCTCCTTGTACTTAACTATGTAAAACTTTTCCTTGGGTATTATACGTTGATACTGACTCCATCCTTCAAGCACAATTAGGTAATTAGACTGGGTCATCTTGATATTAGGGTCACCAGTCCCATCAATCCTATTTAAATTATCAACAATGGTAATATCTTTGTTGGGCAAGATAGTTAATGACAAATCATCCAGTATCTCAAGATATAATTGTCCTTGGGTATGAACTATCTCCGCATATACCTCAATGATACCTTTAATCTTTAAATTCTTCTTCATCTGGTTAGCTGCATTGACCATCTCATCAGCCAGATTCTCATCATAATTTATGTTGGATAAAAGAGCATCCGGCAAGTCCTTCAGCTTCTTTGATTTATCATAGATGAAGTATTGGAAAGATTCAGCCACCATCGTACTGAATTTATCAACAGAAGCCCCGATTTCAGCCTCTCTCATATATAATTCTTCATAAATCTCCTCCTCAGTCATCTGCTCAAATCTAGACTTACTAATTAAGAAGTTAGCCAACTGTGAGGTTATGTTACGACTGGCTGTCATCCCGCCCTGCATATTATAGCCCATAGTTCCGGCAGCAAAGGCTTTGGTAATGACTGATTTAGCCCTGTTATATAATCCCATTATCTATGTCCTCCATGTTTTACAGCCATAATGACTGATTTAGCCCATGTTCTATACTTGTCCTTGACCTTTACATCAAGAGATGTGAATTCACCGACATTGTTTGCTAGAAAAATCATCTCTGCAATTGTCTCATGTAAGTTATTATCTACCATTGTCATACTACCTGAAAACCCATTACCATGGGAGTTAAATTTTCCAATTCAAAGTTGTCCATAAACCATATTACATTTGCCACACAGTCTGCTATATCTTTCGAGTTATGCACAAAAACACCAGATAATAAGCCAAAGTTATTCCATCTCTCAACTTCTAAATCATAAACCGGGATTGCATAATCCAGATATATATTAATCTTAAATATGACTATGTGGTTATCACCCGTTGTTTCATGCATAAATTTAGCCCATGAATCAAAGTTATTTTCTCGTAGCACCCTCATAATTACATTTCTATCACAATTCAACATTTTAGATGCCTGATGTGGATTTAATGCTCCCTTACATTTTGCCTCCTCTAATGAAGATATGTCAATATCCCTAAATTCATAGTAACCATCTCCACCAATCTGGTGAATTCTACATGGCATTAACCTATCAAGTTCAGGGACTATGTCTTTGGCTGCCTTATAAGTACCATCTCTCATCATAATTGGATGTTCAGGAGTACATTTGAATGATGCTCCCGAGTCCAGTACAATCTCAATAAGTTCATTGACATATTTGGTTAACTTACCCTTTGCATAACCGGGAACCAACCTACCATCAGGAGTACATGACATAACCCATATGGTTTTATCCTGTAACTCTGAGATTGTGGGACAACTTCCATCTAATGCCCTGATTCTGGTTTCTCCAACAAAACAACCACTGTAAGGGTGATCGACTTTTGGCTTACGAGGATTGTTAATGACCAACAAATCCTCAGCTTCTCTTTTTAACTCCTCATCTTCCACCACCATGACCTTAAAGTCACCTTCCTCCGAATTCTGAAGTTCTCTCCATCTGTCATAATCTTCCTTCTCCACAATATGTTTTTGAGCAGTAATACCAAATTTTTCTTCTACCTTCTCAATTATTTCTGGAAACATCCAAGTGTCAAAGACCAATTCATTAATATTTAATTTGGGAATTGCCCTTTCCATAAATGACCATATATCACTTGGCTTTATGTACGAAGCACCATCGTCCTTGGTAAACTTAATGGCTCCATCCACAACATACAAATGTTCGTCCTGATATCCACAGGACATTCCAAACCCATCATTTTTAACTGCAGGATCAATAGCCATAACTCTGCTTCTCATAGTTCGGTTAACCCGGAAGTCTGAGCGTAGAACATTAGTCATCTTGGTCATGACAATACCTTCGGGGAACTGCATACCACCCGTCATCTCCGGGGCACACGCAAAGTCCCTATAAAATGCCCCCATATCTCCCTTAGCTCTATATTCAGCTTTCAGTCCTTCCTCTGATAAGTGGGGATTCATTTCCCATGACTTATATAAGACTGAAACAGTATGTGGAGCACTTAATCCCTGCTTATATAGCGTCATCATGATTCCAGTGGGAGTCTGGGGTGAAGAACAAGCTAAAACATGCCCATCAAAGCCAAGAGTAGCCGTGGACTTACTCAACCTCGTATAAATTTCCCAAGCACCTCGTCTGGATTCAGTTTGCTCAAAGAGGTCTAATTCATCAAAGACTACAAGCTTACTGGTACGACCTACGGCAGTATTGGCCCATGAACCCAGAACTTCAGCATGGACATGCTTATCGTTGCAGTTGATACGCCCCTTATAGAAGTCGGTATTAGTCCAACTGCTAATCCACTCGTTAGACTCCAGCATATTGTACATGTTGCTGTAAACACCATCTTCAGCAAGTTCCGTGGACGTTGCTACCCCAATGATGAAGATTTTTTGGTTCTTAAGTAAGTTGTAATGGACAGAAGGACTTTCCAAAGTACAGATGTCAAAGAATTCATAGGCCATTATCATACTGGCAAGAGCGGTCTTCCCAGAGTTATGCGAGACAATACCATTAGATATAAATTCATGATAACCGGGAACATGAACATCATAAAGTATTTCATCATTACACTGTTCAATGCTTACTATTTCATCATAGAATAAATGATTATAACGAACCCATTTAAGATATTCAACAGCATTATGTTTACCATCAAAATAATCAATGATTTTATCTAATATAAAATAAGTTATTCCACTGGCTTTGGGTGTATTCTTACGAAGGTTGCCATAACATTGATGTCTGATTTCTTCCCAACCTTCACTATCAACTACACTTTCACGTTTCATTTTACGAAGTAACTTATGTAAATGGGGTATTTTGTCAACCTGACTGGTAGACTTTAAACTTGGTTCTTTTATCTTTCTTGGAAGCGTAAAACCTATTTTATCATAGAATAAACGAGCAGCATCATGATAGATAGTTAAGCACCAACAATATGATTTTTCTCCATTTTGACGAGTGTACTTAATAGATTTATATCTTACTGATGATATAATACCATATTGAGTAACTAATATATTTTGAACCTGTTTTATTAATTTCTCACTTGTACAGTCAAGATGAACTGAAGAACCATTATTTAATATATAACCATCTGTATCAAATAATCCCTGTAAAAATGCAGTTATCTCATTTATAGAACCATTAAGTATTGAATTAGGTACTGTTTTATTATATGAACCAACATAATCTAGGTCAAGTTGTTCTCTGGCTACTTTGCTATTTACTCGTAAGTCAACTGTACAGCCATTTTTTTTACCATTGTATCTCAATGGAACCAAATTAAATTTTTCCTTTACAATAGATGTAAAATCAGATATTAATCTCTCATCGGCAGAGGTAAATGTAAATGAGTTTTTTCTTGCCATTGTATAGCAACCATCACCTACAAGTAATCCCAGCAATCTGGCAATACGTAAGTCACCTATGGGTTTCCATGATCCATTGGGTGTTTTACGTGATATACATACAAAATCACCCACTTTTAATTCAGGTAATTTCTGCCAGACATGATCACCATGACTATTCATCACTAATACAGGATGTTTATGTGAACCCTTTAACTCATAACCATATCTTGTTTTAAATTTGATAATTGGTTGAGAATCCTGTTCTATTTTATGAGTATAATCATACATGCCAAATCGAGTTAAGATACTTCCAGATTCATCTATGTCTTTGATTTGTTGAATGCCTTCCTTGGTATAAACTAATGTATCCCCAGTGACGCATCTCATCCCACAACACATATGTAAATACTTGTTTGGAGGCAGGGATGGGTCGTATTTTTGCTGATAAAATCTACGGGCTATATCAGCCTGAACTGGAAATAATTCATTGCCCAGTACCTCGGTCATAAACCAGACAGGATCTTGTCTACCTTTCAGCACAGTCCTCATGTACTGGAAGTAGTCTTTGCCGTCTAAGGTTTCGCCTTTAGTAACTTCGCATTCTGTTTGTCTAGTATCTCGATTATTTTTCCTCGGCATTTAGTACAAACTCCATTTACAATGACCTCTGTGAGCATCATATAATTATTTTTGATTAGGGTAATCTGCTGTGTGGTATTACCCTCATTAAATCTGCCTTGTAATTCAGCAATCGTCTTGATAGTCTCCCTAGCCTCCTTAGATAATTTAACGCATAGTTCAATTGAGTTTCTATCAAGTCGCCCAGTACCTACAACGGTATCAGTCCATTCCCTGACATTGTTGAAGATACGAAGTAACTCATTCATGACCATATCTGGAGACGTTAACTCACCAGTTACTTCATCTTCAATTATCTCATGGTTATTTACGTGGTCATTTATAGCATCAAATGACATATTGAAGAAGAGAGCAGCCTCTCCAACGCTCTGGTTGCCCATTACTATATTACGTGTCCAAGTTCTACCAAGAGCCTTGGCATCACACATTGGGCAATTGGTCATTTACGCCCAACAACCTGTGGAGTGAATAAACCTACGAAGATACCAATAGTCGTTGATAAGGTAGATGTGATGAAAATAGGCACATCCTTGCCAATTATAACCACATAAATTCCACAAAATAAAGCTGATAAGATAACTGCTGCAAGCACACCCACAGAGATAACGATAAACTTAATATCTGTGGTGCTAGTTGGCAGTTCTTTTTCCAAATCTTCCATATATCTAAATACTTGTCGTTTACCACTATAAAAAAGTTTATGGAGATATTTTAACAGACCGCTTAAGGGTCATGTTACCAACACCCATCAATCTTGACGTTGATTGGTTGAGCATTGATGTACCTTTGAATGACCACTCACTATGGCCTATGTCTCCTATTCCATTACCGCTCATCTCTACATTATATAGAGTGCCCGGTTTCCCACTCGTATAGAAGTCAGCGTTATTACCTACGAAGTTAGATGTCTGCGTAGAACCACTGCCACTCGTTAATTTATCTATGTCCTTTGCTGAAGACAGACCACACTGGTTGGTTGGTGCTGTTTTAACATGTGTTGAACTCTGTGCATCATAAAGCAAGGCATTACCCTTTGATTTAACAGCACTTTCTGACTCACCTGTAGAAGTGTCCAGATACTTGCTGAACTCTGCTCCACCAGTTGCCAAGCCGCTTGCCGCATGGTCAGTCTCATCATAGGAGTTATTTCCCTTATTTACATTCACAACATTATCCATATATATGACAGTGTCACCCTTTGCACTGGACATGATTAATGATGCCTGTGAAAGAGCAACAACTGCCATAATTAATAGGCTGAAAGTTAGTATTTCTTTAAACATAGTGTTCCACCACCAAGTTATTACGTAATTTTACTTCGTAAAATTACTCCAGAATAATACCGGAGTAATTTTCGTTAGAAAATTACGGAGTTATCCAAATTAGCTGTAAAAGCCAATTTTTCATCATATTATGGGATTATTGGTTACCCCATACGAGTAACACGTATATATATATTGCTACCAGTATAGTAAACTTTTTTAAGCCAAGTTTTTTGTGTTGGGTTGTTTGGGTAGTTTTTGGATGTACTTAAGGTATTTAGTGTTTTTGTGTAATTGTGTTAGGAAATTACGGAGTATATAAGACTTTCTATCCAATTTGTGGATTTTTTGGATTCACTTACTGCTACCTGTTTTATATATCTATTATTGAGCATTATCTGCTTTTTTCTTCCGTGACGGAAGAAGAGATGACAGTGAATGCTCATCTGCCGTGAGGTATTCACGGTACCCCATGGAGGTGAAAATAACAGGGCAATAAGAATTGAAGATGAGTAGGGGTCAAACCCTATCATCCTTTAGTCCAGCATGACGTTAAACTGCTAGGCTGGGACAATACGATTGCGATACATTCGTACTACGACCCCTGATTACCCAGCCGACTACCACTGTTAGAAGTCGCCTCTCTAGCAGTGGCTTCGCCCCAGAGGTGAGATGTCAGTCATGCCATGACTATAAACAGGCAGGTGTAATCCCACCATTTCCACCAATGAAGGGGCACAATCAAAGGTGTAAGACTATGTTACAATATAAAATAGAAGTGGTTCTTCAGAATGGAGAACCAGCCAACCTCTATGCACCAGATGCATATGAGGCCCAGTGTATAGCAGAAGAATTCGCATCGGCACGAGTTGTGCCCATAGTAGTAGCATGGTAGATGATATCAATGTACTATAAAATTGAAGCGTTATTTGGTGAAGTTGTTGAGTCAGTCAATACACTAACATTAACAGATGCAGAGGTAGAGGAACAAGACTTCCTGCTTGCAGGGGCAGAAGTACAAGTGTACAAAATGTATGGGGTGATGCCCTGTGCATTCTAAAGTAAAGCAAGATGAAATCAAGTCATATGCCATTAAGTTGGCAGTAGGTCATGGGCTGATGACATATAAGATGTCATCACTCCCCAAGTTCTATTCAGATATCAGGAAATCAGTAAAGCACTATCCTGATATTAGTGATGCAGAGATAGCAATCGAACTGACAAAGATCATGTTTGACCGCATAAAGATGGGATGGTAACATGAAAACTAAAGTTGTAGAGGGAAAGGTAACGGCAATCACCGTTACTTTTGAAAGTATGACTCTATCAGTATCAGAGTATGTCTTCTTAAACAAAAAGTTTGGAGAATTCAAACTCGATTATTATATCGATGGAATTATTAGCAGGTTGAGAAGCTACGAAAACAACACATATTGGATGGATAGCCCAGAAACCGTCCAAATGTGGACGGATGCCTGTAAGATACAGGCAAGAATGATAGAGTCAATGAACTCTATCTCACAAAAAGGAGAGTGGAAAATAAAACATGAAAAGAATGGGATATGTGATACATATGAGTAATTTCACTATCAAGCAAAGAGAGTTGATGATGATAATGTGGGACATTTTATGGGATGACCCACAGGAGTGGTACAAAGTACCAGATATCACTTCCCATAAAGCCCGTACATTGAGAGCATTGGAGAGGAAAGGATGGATAAGAGTACTGCACAGAACTGATACAGGTTGCCCCTGTGTCATACGCCCAAGATACCCAAAGTAGATGGGCCTCCTATTAGCACAACAGGCAATTAGCCTAAATGTGCATTCAATCAAAACACCTATTTTCACACAGGGACATCCGGGTTCACATACGGATGTCCTTCTACCCACCTGAGCACGTGGGTTACCAACTACTCAACAGGAGATAATCATGGTAGACCCATACGAAGCCAAACTCCGAAAGGAGTGGTGCCTCGGTAAGTTGCTGTATCTTAAGTCAGCAATGACACCAAAGCAAACCGAGTTAATCAGAAAACTGATTGAACTCGAGGGAACCCCATATTATTGGGGCGAGAGTGATGACTTCAAAGACATAACTGTCAAAGAGTTACAGCAGAAATGCTTTAACTGCTGTTACTATGACAGTTACAGTGTTTATTATAGGGACGTGAAATAAAATGGCAGAACTAATTGTACCGAATAACATGGCTTCGTCAGAAGTCGGAGTGCCCAGCAAAGGTGGGGCACTAAAAGTGTACTACAATGCGAACAACTATCGACAATCTATTCGCACCATAGACAATGCGATACGACTACACAAGTACTTCTTTGAGGAGTACCAGAAGATACACGAGGTGAAGTAAATGACAGGGTATGTTCCGATGCAATATAACTCGGAAACAAAAAGGATGGAATTCATTCCGACAAAGACTGCTCTCAAAGCAGCAGTTAAGGCTGGGAGAGAACTCCCAGTCATCAACCCCAATCATCAGGATGAATACAATCGAGCAGTTGCAGAAACTGTGGCTATAGTAGGGCCTGATCCCTACAAGAACCGCAAGTGGTACGCCACAGTCACAGTTGACTGTGAGGGATTTATTGTAACGGTGAAATAAAATGGCAGAGAAATATAACGGATGGACAAACTATGAGACATGGGCGGTTAACCTGTGGCTCACTAATGATGCAGAAAGTTATAGATATTACTCTAAACTCTCTGTGGATGAGTTAAAAGAAGAAATAGAGAACAGTGCACCCACCAATGGGTGCTGTAATCTCTATGCAGACTTGTTGAATTCGGCTCTTTCCAGTGTAAACTGGTATGAGATCGTTAAGTCATTTAGGAGTGATGAGTAATGTTAGCAACAGTTAGATGTAAAAAGTGCAACATAACATTTAAACTAGACATAGGTGATAAGTCACCTGATGAAGTTGTAGAAGGATGGAAGAACATAGATAGTTTCCACTGCAAAGTAGGTTGCCATGTGGAATTGAGTAGCCCAGCCAACTACTGGAACATAATTTCACTGGGAGAAGGTCATGCTCCCTCCGATGAAGAGTTCATGGAGCGGTTTAAAGGCCGTGAAACATGGACTACCGAGGAGTTTAGTCAACAGTTTAAAGATATTGGGTTCTGTGCTCCATGTGTCACAGGGACACATATCCCAACAGGAAGGAAGATGGTGCTGGAGTTCTGTCACACTCCATCAGGAAAACGTATTTATTATGACTAAATATAGAACGTGCCGGATATGTAAATGCAGGATAAACATATCCAAACAAAACCATTCTTATGGTATCATAGGAAGGGTTAAACACTTCTTTTGTTGGGAGTGTTCAGGTGTAAAGGCAGATGAATACCTAGATAACGGAGGTGAATAATGGTTTGTAGATTTTACCATCACCTATCACCTGATGAGGGTGATGGAGAGACATGTGAGTATGAAGATGCTTACTGTCCAATGTATAGCGAAGAAAGAGGCCAACAGTTACTCTGTGAGGATGTAAGTGGATGGCAATGCATCAATGTTGACACAAGAGACCCCGATGATGCCTACGAGAGGTGGAGGGATGAAAGGAGTGAACACAATGACTAAACAGTACAAAGTAACACTGTCCTTTGGCAGTGGTAAAATGGGAGCGTCAGATGGATCAAAGACAAAGGCCATTGGGCCTGATGGATTAATAAGATCCATCAACACCAATCCGTTATCAAATCCATTCTGTATGTATAATAGTCAGATAACCACACCATGGAATGTGTGTGGTCACTGCTATTCCATCAAAATGTGTAGACAATCACGCCAGAACTGTGTAGGTGCATGGGAGCGTAACTCCATAGCACTAAGTAATATGTCTTTGGAGGCTAAAGACTTCCAACCTCCCAGACCAGAGGAGGATGTCATACGTATTAACAGTCATGGTGAACTGATAAACCGGCAGCATCTTCTGAACACATATGAGTTTGCCAATGCATATCCCAATGTGTTGGTGGTGTTGTGGACAAAGAGGGCCAATCTTTTACTGGGGACAATCCAACCCCCAGAGAACTATAGAATAATCTATAGTAACCCTAGCCTTGATCATGTGAGACATAGACCCCCAATAGAAACAGGTATAATAAATGGGATATTTAATGTGGTTACTAATCACAATGACCCAGAGATAAACTGCATTGGGAAATGTAGAGCATGTATGCGATGTTACCAATGGGATGAGATGCCCGGTGTGATAATAGAAGGGATGAAGAAATAATTAATCATCCCTTCCTCCTATATTCTGGCCCTGATAGCCATTGCTATGGTTGTCAGGCGATTAACGGAGGAACAAAAAATGGTAGCAAACACAACCACCAACAACATGGTACAGAATCTGAACAACATCCTGAATCAGATCAAATACATGGATGAACAGTTATTAAAGTTCAGTGTACTCTATGCAAATACACCTATTGAACAGGATGTAGCCATGAAGATGGCGATGTTCGAGATGCAGATTAACCAACTATCAGCCAAGGCTGATGGGTTAATCAACCATATATCCAAATATACATACAATTACCGCATGTGAGCGGTAACTCACTCAAATTTTTAAGGTGATTACAATGAAACTAAAAATATATTTTGACGATAAGACATCTGTTGAGTACTATTGTATACAGTCGATGTATCATGACAACATCAATGACATCTCCCTATTCTACTTGGAAGATGGTAGTGATTTATTCTATCATGATGGTGACAAGAAGATAACAGTGTATAACGATGGAATGAGCATAAACAGTATACCATCCCTCATCTACAAAAATATTCGATCCATCTCACTATACTAATCTTTTTATCACCACACAATAACAGTGGGTCATACCATTGTCATTGCATAACCCAGCGTGCAGGGTGAATTGCACTTGGCAATCATAGCACGAAAAGTACGAGATTGCCGTTGGGTAATTCCAGCAATATGCCCTTAAGTTGGGACTCCTTATCGCCCCTATAATACATGGCCTACCATTAAGCGCCATGCCCCAACCTAACATATTAGGCGCCAATTAAAACACGAGGCCCAAATAGCAGTTAGACTAATTCAGCAAAACCCACATACAAATAATAAGCCAATTTTCATTAAGCGAAAAAATTATATTAAATCAGTTATACTTTAATCAACTAGACACTATCTATGCCACGCTGCACTATCTCTATGGCTATATCCTTAACAGCCACGGGTTTATACCTGCCATCCTCAAAAACCAGCAAATTATCCTTATTAACTATCACCCGCATCATCTTCATTAGGCCCACATGTATAGCAAAATGCTGCTCTATATCCCTACAGACATATACATTAGCCTCATCTGTATTAGACGGATCACAATCAATATAATGTCGCCTAAATGCCATTGGATCAACTAACATCAAGTCCTTCACATAGTCCAAAATATCATTAATCGGCCTACTAAACAGCACCTGTAACTCAAAGATATCCTTCGTAATAAACCATTCAGGCAATAATTGACGCTCTTCGGAGCTCCAAACTGACATGTCCCTCTTTGGTGTCTTCTGTGACGTAGTACCCCACCTACTACTTATCAAAGGTGTCCGCATAATAACAGAAGGCTCTCCTTTTCGCTTTAAATTCTGAACGGCCCTATATACCTGCCTCGTTGACACTTTCATAGCCTCTGCCATCTCCTGCGCGGTCTGCTTTCCATACATATTTATCACATAACCCTCTAACTCCGTACAACGCATATTTATCTATTTAAGCCCCAAATATTTAACCTTTTTCTACATGTGACATACCACTACAGGCCATCTATGACCATACTGCACCCTGCTCAAATCGAGTTCATAAATTAGCCTCTGATTGTCCATTAAATGGCGTAAATCGTTCTGAATACATGCGACATGCATTCTAAGGCCGTAGGAGGCTGCGCGTTTTTTTGGGCATTTTAATCAATTTTTTTTCCCTTAAACGGATTTTAATCGCTCTGAATACATGCGACATGCGTGTAAAAATCGAAATGCTCGTTTTTTGCTTAGATGGAATCGGGGTTCAGAATGGACTCCGATTGACTTTTGCAGCAAAACGAACATATAAATAATACGATTAGCGTCCATGTTTCGAGCATATAAAGATTTCACATTTTATTAAAAAAAACTCTCACATAACGACATTTTTAGAAGGGGGTCAAGGTTTAGGGTCTTGACCATGTAAAAATACACCCACCACAAAAATATGTAATTCTAAGACAAAAGGTAATAAATCACGAAACACCTTGTTGTAGAGATATCTTCCCAACACTATATAAAACCACCCCTTCAATCTCCCCGTATCATCCCCCAAATTTAATCCCCCCATTACCTACACAACAACCCTTAAGTATCACTCCCAAAAACTTCCAAACAACGCTGCGCTCATTTCCCAATAAGCCAACTTTTACAGCCAAATTACCTTTACTTTCTTTACAATCTTAACAACCTTTATATGCTGATAAACCAACCTATTATAGTGCAACGGATGTGGAATTACCCATCCACCGCATGTGGCCGTTTACCCGAGCAATCGCTTGCGATTGTGAGATCCCACTAAATCACCAGCATAATCTGAAGTGAGTTCCATCCAAGATAGAGTAAGTACTCGGTTTTATTTCATAAAACCTCAAACAGGGTACATATGCAGGCCAGTGGGTGGAATGATGTAAGCGGGTCTGTTTACCTCAAATAACGCAATTTACTACGTAAATTGCTTAACTAATCTCAAACCCTATTTAGACTAAAATTGAAGAGATTTAACATGACTACTAAAATAGCCTACGTTAAGACCTACATAGATTGCTGTGATACACGGTGCCCTCACTTCCAGCGGATACGTGGCGACCCAGCAGTATACGGTCATTGTGCCAGATTTTTAACCCACAAGCCCGTAACAATGTCAGAAATCGCAGACAAACCATTCCCTGACTTCTGTCAACTAGAAGACTTTTGACATCCTATGACTAAAGAACTCCGTGTAGACGTTAAATACGTCACAGTGAGCGATGCAACAAGCGATGTCCAAACATCTCTATTACACCGCCCAATCACTATCAAAGTGACCAACAACAATGGCAAGTGGACTCAATTCATAGAGTGCCCTAACTCCCTTGTAATGTATAAATGTGATGAAGTAGTAATCGATGAAAACCCTGACATGGTAATTGTCCTAGTTAAACTAGCAGAGGAGTAAGATAAAATCATGACAAACGCAGCACCAAGAATGAACTTAAACCCCAAGAATCTAAACAGCAGACAACCCCGTTACACCCTCGAACAAATCAGTCACTATACCAACTACCTTGACACAGCCCACAGTGAACCCCTTTATCGAGCACTAAACAATCCCACACCCTTTAACTGTGTAGTCAACGACCATACCAACGAGGCCGTCTGTACCACCTCCCAGATGTATAGCATCATCCAGCACAAACAAGCCATAGATACCGTTCTCCTTGGCCTCCAAGGTGAAGGAATCGAAGCCAAAGGTATCATCAAAGACTATGGCAATGTCGCAGTCCTTGAACTCCTCTTTGACAACGCTGTCAAAGCCAACGACAACCAGCCAGTCACCATGGGTATCCGCTTCGTTAATTCCTTTAACAAGTCCACAGGCTTCTCCGGTGGTGCTTATGCATGGAGACAAATTTGTAGCAACGGTATGCACGCCATGGCCCTGCTCCGTAACACTAACATCTACTTCAAGCACATCGGCGAGGCAGAACTACGTATGGAGAAAGCCATCGGTAAATTTATGAACAACTTGACCCGCAACGAGGAACTCCTAGTTTCCTTCATCAACACTGCCCTCGATACCCCTGTTCGCTTCAAGGACAACGCCGAGAAAATAGCCACCATCGCAGCCTATGTCGGAAGCGAACGCCGGGCTAAATCCGTTATCGAAGTCACAGGCATACCTAACGACACCGATGTCTACAGCCTTTACAACGCCATAACCGACTACGCAAGTCACCAAGAAATGTCCTACAGTATGGTCAATACCTTGCAACAGGGTGCTCAACACCTACTTTCCAATGCCCGTGACTTCTCCGTAATCGAAGCAGTCCCAGTGTCCACCTAAACAGAGGTTAAACAGAATGATGAACATACCACCCACCCAACAATTTTCAGCCATAGGCAAAGGTGTCAAACTCGCATGGCTTATCACCATGTCCGCAGTTTCTAAAGAAACTGCTCAATTTAAAAAAATTGTAGTAGTAGCAAACAACCTCCGAGAAATCGTCAACCACTATGATGACGTAATCGAAGCCCAATGTCTGGGAGAAGGAGAGTACCTCCTCAGTACCGGAGAAGTGACTTTAATATGACCAATATGACCAACGAAACACCATTCCCCAAGTACCTACTGATAGAACGTCTAACCAACGAAGATAACAGCAACAGCCCTGATATAATCGAGATGGTCAACGACTTCGATACCGCCATCACCAACATGATTTGGTATAACAGCAGGGGACGTGACATCGAAATCTATACCCTGATGGACAAGCTCGGTGTTGGATGGTGCAAGAAGGGGGCCAGTGCCTGTCCCCCATCGCCCCCCGCGCCCTCCTCGATTGAAAACAAAAGGGCTGTACTACCAGCTTATGGCCCTTACATGAAAGGAAAGACGACCATACAAACATGACAGTATCATACAAAGGAGAACAACCATGATTGACAAAGAAGGAACCCTGAAACAACAAATTTACAGATGTGTAGCTTGTTTAGAAAGAATATGCACATTGACTACAGACATACATCCCATATGTTGTCCAAATATACCCGGAAGAACCACAAATTGGGTAAAACTTACCCAGCCACCAAACAGAGACACAGTTGCCAGAATAGTTGATAAAATTATGGAGGAACTATGATAACCTGCTTGAACTGCGGTAACGACATCTTTTATGACCAATGTGATGACACAGCCTACATTGATGACGATGAGGACACCTTTTGTTCACCTGAATGTGCCCTTGAAGCACATGGACACGACCTTCACCTAACCTGTGAAAAATGTAACACCGAAGTAGTCATTCCATGTAGCATCGAAGGTAAAATTCTCTGTCGTAAATGTGCCCTGAAATCACTCAAAATCAGGAGACTGACAGAGGACAAATATGATGAACTATGCCCAGACAACGGAGACTAACCATGAAAGTAGAATTTCTGAATGAATCAGGTACTGATATATACAGTGTAACATGTGTAACCAAATACATACCTGAAAGCCGTGTCAACCACCCGGCCTTCAACACAATTGAAAAGGAATTCGTCTTTAACAAAAAAGATAAAGCAGTTTATATCTTCAATCAGGGTGCTAAAACTCACAACAATGTTATTGAGGATGTCCATTCTTTCAAACTAACCAATAACCCAGTCATGAAAGCAGAAGTATATGCACATGATAAACTGGACAAGCCAGCATTCATGATTTATGACATCACTCGAATACGAACCTTTGCAACGGTCACAGTCTACGACACCGACCGTGGTGATGTATTCACCTACACTCCATCCCTGAAACGACTATTCAGGTCATCTACGACTCATGACAGTGTCAGTAACTACCTATTTGAAGAAAAGATAGACTGCATAGAAGTTGATGCCCATGATTCTTGACCTGCACATAGTTCCATGGGTACATTGCCCAGTCCAAACCTGTGGAATGACCATCAAATTCTGCAAGATGTGCAAATATCACATAGGTATCGTAGACAACATAGTAAAATGCAGGGTTCTCGAATCCTACAAGGATGCACCATGACCAATACCTTTGACATCATCCCATGGGTTAACTGTCCCATAATGATAGGAGGCTGTATCCTTTCCATGTGCAAGAAGTGTAAGTACCACATTAAATTACTGAATGACCAAGTGCAGTGTAATGCCTTGGATGACTACCATGACAACATACTGTGACATTTGTGGAGATGAAAGACACCATGACAATCTACTCACCATTTGGCTTTCCAGTGGACATCATCCGCGTAACAAGCCATTGCAATGTACGAGTCCAGTTTCAGGATGGCTCGAAGAAAGACTACCATATCGCTGAACTCAAAGCCGATGGCGGTTACATAGAGGTCAGAAAAGCCATAGAAAGCGTAGCACACAAAAACCGAATGGCACCGCCGCAGGAATACTTATCTGATTGTCAAGTAAAGGCACTCCGGGCCATCATTTATGATGGTGCCTATCCAGTAGCATGGATACGTCGTAGTGACCTAGCTAAAATCTATGGCTATAAAAACATGCATCCTGATGTCCAGAAAGCCATAGGAAAGATAGCCGACAACTTTGAAGTCTTCGTAGAGCAACTATCAAAATACATGAACTCGGCTCTCGATGAACACGTAACCTATCTAATTAACCAAGAGGCTAAACAATGAACTGTCCATTTTTTTACACAGCCCAAGACAATGGTGACTCCTATGGTTGTGACATAGATTACTGTCCCTTCTACAAGCAAAAATATCATGAGATGATAAAGCGAGAGAAGTGCGAATCAGTAGAAAAATCACCTATAGGTAAGAAAATCGAAAAATTATCTGAAGTCATCCATGGACAAGACCTGATGTATTACATATCAGTGTCCAACCACGAAATGTACAAACAAATAATGGAATATGCCCGATGGCAACTAAAACAACAGGAGTTAGCAACATGACTGAACCAAACATGATAACACCACTAAACATACTGGCAACCTACATGAAAATGATAGGTTCAGAACCGAAAAACGTAGATCAGAAAGATTTAATATCACTAATGAGAATACCAAACGATCAACTACTCATCCTAGAAAGCCAAATGAAAGAGGAATGCCTCGTAACCATGCAGAAGGTAACAGAGAGATTCATCAAAAACTACCTTCTAACAATAAACTCACCATTAACAGTCAACTGGGAGGCCAGAGATGTCAACTCAACACACATGCAGTAAGTGTAATCACGAAGTTGTAGCCCTCTACAGCCCCATCACAGAAAAATACTACTGCAGCACTGACTGCTGGATTGATGACAGCAATCGAATCGAACACCTTGAAGCCATCTACTGCAACGACTGTGAAACCGAACTCATCACACAGAACGGCGAAGTCTTCTACGATATTAACAGAAAGAGAATCCTCTGCAAGACCTGTGCCATGACCTACGATCATCTTGAACCTTTCTACGGCGATGACGATGAGGACTGAACAAGAAATCCAAGAGGCACTGATCCAGATGCAAAACACACCACCACCCATGCAACCCTACTGCGAACAGTACATCTATATGGGAGTCATCAGGGCACTAGACTGGGTACTCAACGACAAAAGCAAAGAAAATATTGAATGGATGTAACTTAAAATGACAACCAACTTTGTATGTCCCTATAACAACTGGAAGGCTAAAAAATGACCCTGATATCTTGCAGTGCATGTGGATGTGATTACATCTACAAGAAAAGCAACTTCAAATACACCTTAACAATCAAGGTCAAGACCTGTATGAAAGACCTGGAAACCCGACCCACAATCAAAAAGGTATTTTGCTCCCAGCGATGTTTAAATGCCTACTTATCCAAATACCTCGAAGAATACCACAAGTACCTATTAACAGAGGCCCAAATATGATTGAATATAGATGTGATAACTGTGGTATTGTCATGGAAGAAGGTAGCATAGTCCACCAGTTTGTAATCTTTTACCACAAAATGCAGCCTGAAGAAGTGCTCTGTGGGCATTGCTTTGACGAAAACTGGCGTGATGCCAGCGATGAGGATTAACCATGGAACTAAAAGGTTTAGGCAAGGGTGCCTTCATCCAAATCCTATCTTATATCCATGGCCCAGTTATCAACAAGGTCGAGAGATTACCCGATAGGTCTATCATCACCCACTACTACAAAGACAGCCAACGGATAGCCACCTTCCGTGACAGGTTCAAAAGTGGCTTCATTGAAGATGTTAACCAAGAGGTAAGTAACAGCATGACATTAAACAACAACATCTATGTATCTGAATACGAAATTCTGAACTCCATCTACAGCATCAAAAAAGTAGATAACAACTGGATTCTATTCAACAAGCTAACCAACAGACCATATTCACCACCATCCATGTTCTCTACCCCTGACCTAGCCTACTCCTATTACCTCAATCACTTACGGAGTGACAGCATATGATAGGTGAAAGAATGACACTGATTGACGGACGAGCATGGAAATGTGACCAATGTGGTGATGGTGTCTACTGTTATCTAATCTATGATTTTAGCAGAGTTAAGCCATCATATTGCCCAGTCGATGGAGAAGACAATGAACCTTGCTGGGAGTGTTTAGACTAATGATATTAACCATTGTCTACAAGAGTGGAATTGAAATAAATATTCCCGAAGTAACACACTGTATGTACGATGCTCAAACAGGTTACTGTCATTATTCCTTCATATCAAACGATAGAGTAGAACGAAGGATGACCATTGAGCATGAACAAGTCTTTGAAGGTAACATCTTAATTAACGAAAGCAGAATTGCAAAGGTGATAGTCAATGACTAAATTAAAAGAGTTAGTTGACCTTGAAACCGCGATTAAAACGAAATTGAGCGTTGATGTAAATAAGCTGATTCCTTGTGATGCTTGTGCCGGGTGTAATTTCTTTATGGTTGGAAAAAAGGACTGTTGTCTGGTTGTAGAATTAAGGAGAATATGCAACGGGTAGAAAATTATCTAAATTAATGTGTATAGATTGTTTTAAAAGCATCTATATACGGAGAGAAGATGATGACTGAAGAATTGATTGTTGCAATAATAATCCAAAAAGACCTTGGCATGTCCTGTGGGAAGATTGGCGTTCAATGTGCTCACGGATTATCTAATATGTTCATGAACTACGAAGAAGCCGGTATCATGATTAGAACTTTAAACGATTGGTATTTTAATCATGATCAGAAAAAGATTGTTCTTAAAGTTCAAGATAAAAGTACTTTACATGCAGTCGAAAGTGAACTGGAGTATAATGAGATAGCATTTGAGCAGATATACGATTTGGGTCTCACTCAACTAGATGGTGAAACCCTTACAGGCATCTGTACATATCCAGTGGATAAAATTATCTTGGAACCATTTATCAAAGGACTGAAGTTATTATGAAAAGTGAACAGGAAATTCGAGAAAGACTATTTCGCTATAAAGAGATGGAAAAGCAGGATATTATTGGACTTGTTTCAATTGGTTTAATGGAATTAGAGTGGGTATTAGAAGAAGAACAAGGGGAACTAATATGAAAAGTGAACAGGAAATAACCAAGTTAACATTATGCATTGACTTTGATGGTGTCATCCATAGTTATTCCAAAGGATGGCAAGACGGAAGCATCTATGATGCACCAGTACCCGGTGCTTTAGATTTCATCAAAGAAGCCTTAAAACATTTCAAAGTGGTCATCTATAGCACCAGAGCATCAACACAATCAGGACAACTCGACATCCTAAATTACTTAATTGACCATAAATTTCCAACCAACACCCTAGAGATAACAGACAAAAAGCCAATAGCCTTCTTAACCATTGATGACAGAGCCATCTTATTCACTGGTAAATTCCCATCCATACAAGAGATTATTGACTTCAAAACATGGAATGCATCATCATGACACATGAAAACTAAAGAAGAGATTAAGCAGAGACTTGCATATTGTAAGGAAAATGAACCTGCCTTTATGAATAGACCTGAAAGATATTTTCGAGGATATATTGATGCTTTAACATGGATAATAGAAGAGGAACAGGGGAATTAACATGAAAAGATGTAAGAAATGTAGTATATTTTTACGTTCTGATAATAAATCAGGTGTATGTTATATTTGTCAGACAGGTATATCATTTGCCAGACGAAAGACGACTGATGCTGAACAACTAAAAGCCAAGGACTTTTTAATATCCAATAACTTTCCGTCAACTGTCCATCGTGATGATATTGTTGACTTAATTTGTCCACATAACATCTACAAAAACAGTAAAAGTCTGGATAAAGAAGAAGTTAGATTAATCAGACGAACAGTTTCCTATGTTCTGAAAGAACATGGCTATACCAAGTCAAATAGCAGAGGAACAATATGGAGCAATGCAAGACTTGCAGATACAACCTGCTAATCGAACCCATATCTCACACCGAGATTTGCCTATTAACCAAAAAAGCATCACCATGCTTCAAGACAGTAATCTACACCCTATGCAAAGAAGTAATCAACTGTCCATTAGAAGAAATGGAGTTAGGATTTATATGAAATCTATGGTATTAACAATATTCCAAGAACTCTACGAGCAAGGCAGCATTGATGCTAATGACCCCTACTTAATCGAGGCTTTCCAATGAAAGATGAAGTAGCATGTTCATGTTGTAAGAAACTTATTAAACCAGATGACCTGGTCTTCATTCTCAAAGGCCACACATTCATTTGTTGTAGCCTTGGATGTCTAATCAACGTCTATGGCATAAACGTACGGACAATGAAATTAAAGGACTTCGCCCACAAATGTCACAAGTATAAGGAGATGATTAAAGAATATGACAAATCTAATTAATTGCACAGCACACAACATCGTTTTATTTATCAAAGAAAACGAGAAGATAACCATCAAACCTTCAGGATACCGAAGCAGAATAACTTACGATCAGTATTTTGAAGATAACATCGAAGTCAATGACGTTGATATCCCCATCTATATAAATTCCTATAACCATCACAGTGGCTTACCACCGCCTGAAAAGGATACTCTTTGTATCGTCTCAATGATGGCTGCCTGTGAATTAGCTAACATACGTGATGACTTAATAGTGCCCAATACAGCCCCAACAGCCTGTATACGTGACGAATACGGAAACATAAAGGGTGTCTCATCCTTCTTAAAGATTACAGGGAGATAGATAATCATGACCTTAAACTTCATTATATCTGATGTCCATTTGATGTCAGATACATCAAAAGAAAAACAACAGTTAATAATAACCTTTTACGATTATGTAAAAGAAAATGGTCATCAACTAATTAACCTAGGTGACTACTTTGATTTCTGGAGATCAAATAACACAGATTGCATCATCCACAATGTAAATGTAATTGAAACTGAACCTGTAGATGCCATCTACATTATAGGTAATCACGATTACCTTGGAGATTCCTTTGGATATTATAGATACAAAACAAAGGATAAGATAATTTATACACATGGCTGTGAACTTGATGTTGTAGCCAACATGGAAGGTTTATCCTACTACAATTACATGAGGATAGCCAAGAGGTTGTCAGCCAATGGAACTGCAGTTGGCTCTGTTTTATCTACCATGTGGAATTTCTCTGATTATGCTGGTAAAATATGGAGGTTTACCCGAAATCACGGAGACTGGGACAACGACATCACCCGCATTGAGCAACTGGTAGCCAACAACCTATCCCATAAGTTATGTCGTAATATCCCCCGTGACTTCTATGTCTTCTTTGGTCATACCCACCGACAGTATGTAGGGCCATATGGTGCAAACCCCGGAGCATTCCCCGATTACCTAATCTATAACGATGAATCTAAATTAATTACATTAAAGACTTGGAGAGGATTTTATGAGGACAATAAAAATAACTTTAGCCCTCGCACTATTACTAATCAGCCTGTTGATATCCCCAGCAGTTAGCTCAATGACCAGTTGTGAGAAGGCTAGTAACAACCCATCAGATATGGTGGCATTAGGAGACTGTAACTGGGAAAACCACAATGTTGAGGGAGCAGAAGATGCTTATAGCCAGACATCTGGAGTAACTTACCTGGCCAAGATGGGAGAGGTTAAACTTAAAACAGGAGATTATAAAGAAGGCAGACGTATGCTCTTACTTTCAGAGCAGTGGGAGACTCTATGTGCCTATGAGTACAACAATGATTACAAGAGAGAAGCAGCAGATGACTGCATTCAGATGGGGCCTAATGATAGGGCTGTATTTGCCAATGTAGACAGTGGTCAGTGTGACAGAGCAATTGACCTAGTTAAAAACTATGGTTACTGTGCTGAAGAGTCTTATTGCAGAGATTATGCCTATGCCTGTAAAGCATATGATAGACCCTTGTTACCCTACGCAACAGACAAAGTTGACTGGCCTCGTATAATCGTAATGATATTAGTTCTCTTTATTATCATTGGATTACCAACAGTAGTTATCTTGGGAACATGGGATGTTAAGAGAAAACAGAGGAGAGATAAGAAATGAAAGAGGTAGTTGCTAATCAATTTGCAAACAAAGACATTTATCAGAAGGTAACAGATTATCTGGAAAGACACAATTATCCTAGGCTGGTCAATCGTGACAGCCTAATTATCTCTGTGTTCCCAGAAGCTTTCCCTGATAAGTGGTCGCAGCGCAATATGAAGATAATCAGGAAGTTTAGGAAGTCAACTTCCCTCTCCCTTATATATCACAAGTATACAAGGGATAATAGCATTGGAAGTATATACAGGAGATATAATGGATGATTTTCAAATTGAGTGCATAACAACGTCTGTTATAGAGAAATTAAGTAAGTATCCATTAACCAAAATGGTTAAGCAGGATGTACTTACGAAGACTTACCAACTTATAAATGAAACTCTCAAAGAGTGGAGGTAACCAAAGTGTAATATAGTTTCAGAGTCCATAGAAGTATGGTGGTTTGTTATACTATATACCTCAAGTTATGTCTTGTGTATCTCTAACAAACCAGCTATTTCTTGACGAAATTAATACAGGGGTCTTAGTTCCACCACCACCCCTGTATACCTTTATATTGGTTCGCTTGGTATGTATATATATATGAGTGACACCAATCTCCGCGAAATATATACTTACTTTGTCGAAGAAGAAAAGAAACGTGTCGCTATGGGTAATAAAGCCGATACTATAAGAACTTTTGTTAAGTTATTATCAGCACAGTTTAATGAAACTAAATTGGTCAGGTCGGCTACATGGCACGCACTGAAGAACAAACATGAAGAAAAAAACATCACCCAAAGTTATTTTGGACATGTTGTATCTGAAGAGTGGGAGACAATTTGTGATAAGGATGGCGTGATATGGATAGATCTAACAAGACCACGGAGAAGAAAGTGAAACCTCTATTAACAGTAAGCAACTTAAGCAGACTTAAGTCACCTCATATTATCTCTACCTTCCTATCTTCGCCGTATGCAAATTCATCAGTTAACATAGAGGTAACAGGGCGACAAAAACGGAATGTTTACATCGCTTTACATCAATACCTAAAGATACACCCTAATATCCCTGTAGAAGTCAACATGATAGAGGGTACTATTGTTTTATCTAAGAGGTAAGACAATCAAATGACTTTAGGTGATAATATCATCCAGTTCTATGAGAACAACTGGAAGGATGATGAATTCTATACCATAAGTGACTTCGTTAAGATCTTTGATGCTAATAGACATGCTATTCGACACCATCTAATTAGAATGGTAAAGAAAGGCCACCTATTCAGAATCAAATATGAAAGATATACATGGTATGGAAAGTCTATGCACCTTGAGGTGTTTAGACGATTTGAAATAATTGGAGTTGAACTCGAATGAAAGTACAAAAGGTATCTACATCAAGCCTTGAGAGTTACTCCCCAAGACAACAGGAAGAAACCAACATGACAGCAGACTACGTAAAACTTTTAAACGATGCCGGAATTGAGAATGCAGAAGAAGTTGTCGAGAAGATAACTGCAAAGGTAAATGAAGCATGTAAAGGAGAAAAACCTGATTTCATTGCTGCAGCTCTTGATACCAAAATTAAACAGTATGCAAGCAAGCCAAAAGGAGATAGATTTAGTGGTATACTTGTAGCACTCGGAGACATCAAAGATACCAACCAATACTCAAAGAACATGGCAATCAAAGCCTACAATGACAACCCGACAGTTGCACTCCGTAAGAAGATGGTTCAGGTTGTATCGGGAGAAGTAATCCCCCTTGATGACAAGAAATTCTTTGATAAGGCAGGTAAGAATCCAAATCCTAACTATGGCAAACCCCTGAAAACCAGACTCTCACGTAGTGGTATTCTCCTAACCGAAGATAATAACCTAATCAATGTCTATGGAGACTTTGATGCTCAACTTGGTGCCTACGTTACCTTAACAGGCAACTACAACAAAGACAAAAATATCATCAACGTTAACACCAATGGTTGCAAACTTGGAGACGAAGTAGACCCAAGTGATGTATGGAAGACCTTATTTGCAGCAGGCAAGAAGTCATCTGTGGCAGTATCCCTAAGCAAAGTCTTTGGTCTCAAGAATAACACAGTCTTCATGACTACAGGGGTAGTAGCAGCAAGCCGGGAGACTTCAAACGGTGGTGCTATGCTCAATATCTCTGACGAAACAGTAGATGAAGAGTTAACTGCATTCAGTGATTCAGAAGAAGTTAAAGATAACATGCTCAATGTTGCACCCGGTAACCAAGTAATAATCATTGGACGCACCAAATCCTACGTCAACAGGCGTGGTGACGATGTTTTCAACGCAGTTATCACAGGAGTAACTGTTAATCCAGAGAGTAGTAAACTTGCTGACACCCTGAAGGACATAGATATCGATGATATCTAAGGATAAAATTTTATCCTTTCTAAATTCCAGATTAGATTGTATGCTGGGCACAGAAATGAAGGCATTTACAAAGAACTTAATTCATAAAATCGAAGAAGGAGACTTTAACTACAATGGCATTCGGAGCGAAGAAGACAACAGTTGACAACGAAGTACCCTCTGTCAACCTATTAGACATCTTTAAACCATCAATTGACTTGGAAGTTGTACCAGCCCTGCACATGGCTATCTATGGACGGGCCAAGACAGGAAAATCATGGTTTAGCCTGACAGCAAAGCCACCCATCTACATAATAGATACCGAAGGAAGCATCAAAATCAACATCAAAAGTTTCCCAGAGGAAATCCGTAACCAAATATTTATAGCAGAAGTCTTACTGGCAGCCGACAAGCTAAACAGAAAGATTGACTTAACCAAGTCCTTACAAGCACTAACAGATGCAATTGACTTAATCACTACCCACACCATGTCTCAAGATATCACAGGGACAATAGTGATTGACTCAGCAACCGACATCTGGGACTGGCTTGGCATCTGGCTTGAAGATGGACTCGGCAAGGGCGAAGGTGACCGCATCAACCGCCTAGAGTGGGGTAAAGCTAACAAACGATACACCCAGCTAATGTATATGTTACTTAGGTCTAACTGGAATGTAATCATGACCTTCAGAGCAGCCCCAGCCGTAGACAACAAAGGCAGTGACCTAGGCTACGACAAAGCAAGATGGCAGAAAAACTCTGAATACTGGTTTGACTTAATAGCCGAGATTACCCGAGAAGGTAGCGATCACATAATCCAGACGACTGGTGGGAGATTCGGAGATGAGACTTTAGACTTTACCAATGCAACATGGACAGAAGTAAGAGATGAGATATCCAGTAAATCAGGAGTGAAATTTATTACATGACAGCATTTGCAGGAGATAACGATGATAAACCTCAACGACTTCAAAAGAAATCAGAGAGACAATCCTTTGCTTTTATACTTGAAAAAATCAGGGATTATATAGATGCTAAAGATGGTGTCTATAAAAAAGACCCCATGTATAAAATAGACATTGAAGATGCTTTATCCCAATTAAAAATAAAGGCAATACGTGCCCAACTGGTAGTCCACAAGGCCAAACTCGAAGATGAGCTTATGGACTGTGTTATCTACAGCATCTTAATTATGGAGCGGTTATCCAAAGATGAGAGATACTTTAATGAACAGTAGGTGGTTTTACTCTGAAGTTTATTCCCTTCATAAGAAAAGGAGACCACGTTAATGTACTCAAACGAGCAAATTTCGATTCTATATGTCTGGGAGATGAACTTTGGGATGAGTCGGACAGTAGGGATGCCATCTCCTCCATCACATGGGATACAGTTGTCATCATGCGAAAACAACAATCCTTTAAGTATTGTACCGAGATAGCCGAGTGTTTAACAGCAAAACACATTTTTATATTAACAAAACCCGGTCACACAGATGATTTACCTCACATAGGTGAGAACTACGAGGCTGCCTTCCTACTAAAATTAAATAGTAAAGTTACCTTGGAAGACTTAAAGGATGTAGCCAAGGAATGGCGAAGCTCCCGAGTACCCTACTTTATATGCAGTAACCATGCACCCGGCTTAGTTGAATACCTAAATCTAGGCAAGTACAACTATCTAATGACCAGATTCCAGAGCAATAATGTCCTCGACATAATAAACTTACGAGCCAGCAAGATAAGTGCAGTAATATCCGAGATAGTAACGTATGACCCCAAAGACATGATATTACAAAGTCTTGCTTACAAAGACAACTTATCTTCCTATGATATCAAAGGACTAATTGATGTCAGACACATCTGCGAGCGTGGTTTCAATGGTGGATGACAATGACTCCATATTTATCTGGGAGGATTCCACCTATAAGTTGGATAGAGGAAAACCCATAATTTATATTTATGGACGGAATTACCATGACCCAACCATCACCCGAGAATTCAAAGTCAAAGGTTTCAAACCCTATTTCTACGTACCAGACGACACTGCTGTCATTCTACCCTCAGTTACTTTCAGAGGAGAAGTCAGACAGGATGCCCTTGGGCGTAAAGTACGGAAAGTCTACACAGGTATGCCATCTGACGTCTCAAGATTGCGAGAGTTGTATGAATGGACAGACGAAGCCGACATCCTCTTCGATAAGCGCTTCGTCATTGATAAAAAAATCAACTATTCCTTCAGAGTATCAGAGAGTGATGAACTTACACCCGTCACAGTCGAAACTCCTCTAATCCCAAGAGTTTGTTTTTTCGACATTGAAGTCAGGGCACCCTACGGTATAGTCCCACTCCCTGACTTTGCCAATTATCCCATAGTCACTATCCAGTGCATGGACAGCTACACGAAGAAGATAACCATATTTACTATCGACATGCCCAAGATAGCAGATGACCAAGTAGCCTGCAAAGACGAACGTGAGTTACTAAAGTCCTTTTCCACATACGTAAGCCACATGGACTTTGATAGTCTATCAGGATGGTGGAGCAATGCCTATGATTTACCATACATCATCCATAGAGCTAAAAATCTAAACCAAGGAATAACCAGTTTATCTCGTCTTGGTGTACAACCTACCTGCAAACCCATCGAAGGTAGCCGTGAGTATTTTGTAAAGATAACAGGCAGACAGTGTCTTGACATGCTCGCAGCCTACAAGAAGATATCAGCTGGCAAATCTGAACTAGATGACTACGGCCTTAAAACAGTTTCCAAATCCTATGGTTTTGCCTACACAGACTACGGTGCCAACATTGATGAGCTATATAACAGTGGTAAATATGAAACTTTACTAGAGTACTGTCGTAACGATGTTCGTGCCCTAGACATAATAGATACCAAAGAAGGTATGTTTGAATTCTTTGAAGAAATGAGACATGTAGCAGGCATTAAACTAGAAGAGACCCTAATGAACTCCCGAGTTATCGAGAGTTTAATCATGCGAAATGGCATCAAACCAATGCCCACCAAACGACATGTCACTACAGGAATAGAGAAATTTGAAGGTGCCTTGGTAGTAGACCCAATCATCGGCCTACACTCCAACGTAGGTACCTTTGATGCTACTGCCTTATACCCAACCATCATGCTTGGTCTCAACATCAGTCCCGATATAGATGGAATCGTAGTCAAAACCCTCTCAATAGCAGTAGATGAACGTGAGAAGCTGAGGAAGTATCGTAATGAAACTGGTGATAACTCCAAGAAGTCTAAAGAAAACATCTGGAAGTTTATTGCCAACAGTTTCTACGGAGTCATAGGCTGGGATAAATTTCGATTATACAATGTCGAACAGGCTGCCTTGGTTACAAAGACTGGACGAGACCTAAATGTCTTCCTACAGACCTGTGCAGTTGATAAGGGTAAGACTGTTGTTGCTGGTGATAGTATAATAGGATCAACTAAAGTTTCAATTAATGGTAAATTAATTCCAATTGAACAATTGTTTACCAATGTTTCATATTCATGCCCAAATGGTAAAGAATATTGTAAACTAACAGATACTTATGCAGATACTATTGATTCAAATGGAAATCATAGAATATCTAATGTGCCCTATGTTATGAGGCATAAAACAAATAAAAAACTCTATAAAATATCATTTAACAACACACAATCTCTAACTGTCACCGAAGATCATTGTATATTTGGTTTATTAAATAAATCAATTATATGTGTAGAACCTATTGAATTAGGTAAAACAGTTAAATCACTTATTTATCAAAAACATCAATTATCTACATCTCTTATATCCAGCAATTATCCTATTGAGTTAGTAAAGTTATTGGGATATTATGTAGGAAATGGATGTATAGATTATAAAAAAGAAAAACCCATTGGTATAATGATTGCAACTGGAAATGATACAGATGAAATACTAAAAAAAATAATAAATCCTCTTATTAACTTGGGATTTATAGATAGAGTTGCAATAAAAAATAATAAAGGTGACATCAGGATATATGGTAAGATTACCTCTTTAATATATAATTTATTTGGACAATCCAAACATGTAATACCTGATTTTATATGGGAAGATACCTGTGAAAATAAAGCAGCATTTATTAGTGGATTTTTTAGTGCAGATGGTACTGTATTATCACGTAATAACAAACCAATTATACGTGCTACTCAAATTAATCAGGAATTCCTAATTAATTTACAGAATCTACTTTTACATGTAGGTATTTCATCTACAGTATTTAGAGATAATACCCCAAATTCTTATAAGGGTAAAACATCAGGTACCATAAATTATATATTATATATTAAAGATACATCTGATTTTACATCTAATGTACAATTTATCCAAGAACGTAAAAATAAAAAGACATTAAATTGTACACTAACTAATCGTAATTATTCATTGGTAACAATAAAATCAATAGAGATGATTGACAATTATAACGATTATGTATATGATATAGAAGTTAAAGATACCCATAGATTTTTTGCTAATTTTATATTAGTACATAATACTGACTCTGTACTCGTAAAACCTATTAACTCTGCAGATGAAGGTTTACAACTTCAGCAGTTCATGAATGATCAGCTTCGGGACATCTTCACTCCTAGTATCAACTCCACCCATATCTTCACTGTAAAATTTGAGAAGTTATATTCCAGAATATTCTTCAAAACAACAGTCAATTCAAAGAAAGCAGCTAAGAAGAGATATGCAGGTCAAGTAGTGTGGGATGAAGGAGTTACATGTAACAAACTATCATTCTCTGGCAACGAGCTAAAAAGAAGTGATCAGGCAATCTTATCCAAGAGAATAGTTAAGTCCTTTTTAGATACACTTCTCATGGAAGGTGATGTAGATAAAGCAGTTAATCTAGTCCGTAAAGCCTATCAGGATGTATCATCAGGTAGTATCTCAGTCCATGACATCTCAATACCTAGAGACATCAAAGCATCTAATCACAATGATCCATGGAGCCGTGGTCTAAAAGTCTTAAACGAAGAGTACCATGAGACAATACCAGCTGGTGTTAAGCCCCGTGTATTATATCTTCTCCATGACAAAACTGTAGTCATACATCCCGAATTAAATCTATCTGGTCTCCAGATTGACTACAAATTAACTGCCAACAAAGTCATTGAAAAGAAAATGAAGTCCTACATAGAATCTTTAGGATACACATGGAATAACATAGTCCATGGACAAAAAAATCTATTCGACTTTTAAATAAAGGAGATAAAATGTTACCTATGGCACCACTATGCCCTTACAGAAACTGGTCAGCGTGTTTACGAGACCTATGTATCGCCTATTACACAACCAAAAAGGTAAACAAAAATGCAGAACCCGACACCATAGTTCACTGCAAGTTTATCGACAAAGGAGTTAAGCCATGACATTTTTTGTTAAAACACTGGCAGAAGCCCACGATTTAGCAGTAAAACGAGTAATTCTTGATGGTATTCACATTACCACCGAGAACAATGAAGAGACTATTGAATTACCTTACAGTTTCCAAGTTATAATTAGCCATCCACTAATATATCCACAAACATCACCCGGATTTACCAAGTATGGCCCAGCATTTCTAACTGCCTACACCAAAAAGGTAATGGACATGACTCCCAATAAAAATGATGGGAGTGATGCCTCATACACCTACGGAAACAGATTACGTGAATATACAACCATTGACCAAATAGAAACAACCATCACCAAACTAAATAAGAGCCCAAGGACAAGACGGGCAATCATGCACACATGGAGAGTAGCACAGGACATATATTCCCCGGAGCCTCCCTGCATGCAGACTGTTCAATTAACCATCCGAGATGGTAAACTAAACATGACAGTTTACTTCAGGAGCAACGACATGTTAATGGCCTACGGAGCCAACCTTTACGCTTTATCCCAGCTCCTTGCAAACATGGCAATTCAGACCAATACACTACCCGGACATCTTGAAACCATCTCATGTTGTCCTCACATCTATATAGAACGTGATAAAGACGAATTAAACGAGATGAGAAGGTATATCAATGTTTAAGGAGACAGTTGATACAAAGTCCTTTCAACAATGGTTATCCAGTATCTTTATCTTTAATAAATACCCAACTTTCAGGCCATCTCCCGAGGGTATTTACTGCCAAGCCGTAGACCCCAGTAACACCAGAGTTATCCATACAACCTTTAAAATCGACAATTTTACAACAGACTGGGAACCTTTCTCTCTTGACATCGAGAGATTAATCAAAGCAAAAACAACATCATCAACCATCGACATATCCACAGCAGACAACGACTACATCTTTAAGATAGGTAGGTTGACCCTAACTATACGAAAGAACTTTGAAGTTAAACCCATCCAAAACATCCCATCGTTTGATTATCAAGTCAAGATAACCAGTATAACACCAAAGGACTTTGTTGAGTTATTAAATACCTTCTCAATCATCAAAACAGATTCTGACAAAGCCATACGATTTGCCTACGAAGATAAAGTCTTTACTGCAATAGCCATCCCAGATAAAACCATCAAATATGAGTTACCTACATCCTGTGAGATAACAGAGAGATATTCAAGTAAATTTTCTTTTGACTTAACCATGGATTTATCAGGTATAATAAAAGCAGCAGATAACTTAACCATCTACATAGACAATGACAAACCCATTACCTTTACTATGGGTAATTATACATCTATAATGGTAACACCCAGAATATCTGAGGACTGATGATTTATCATGGCATTAAAAAAGATAACAGAAGAAGATAGATGCTACATTATCTACGAAGGTAATAAAATATGGCGTATTCACTTAACCTACAAAGGAGTTCTAAATTCTTTTACAGAATTACATAACTACAAAGTTAAGATTTCAAAGACCGTATTAGATGAAATAACCAAGCAATTAAACAACAACATACCTAGCTTTGAGATTAGAAATGATTTATTGAAAAAATCAGTTAAATTAAATGAAGAAATAAAAGAACCCATGAACGTAAACAGTAAAGACAACTTCCTATATCATGGGTCTACAAAAAGCAACTATCACTTTGAAGAACATGATTTAATGGGATGATGTTTATGACATTCAAAAACAAATATCTAAAGCATCTATCCTATATCATAACTCATAAATTCTGGGTCTTAATCTACTGTTTTAAACATGGCCTATATCTTCAGGGTATATTGCATGACCTATCCAGATTTACACCCATTGAATTCATGGTATATGCCAAGACAAAGGTTGAACGTAACAGCACTGGTTACTATAATCCCAGCATTTTAAAGTATGCTTGGAATCACCATGCACATCACAACAAACATCATTGGCAATACTGGGTGACAATCGGAGACAACGGAACTCTGGACATCCTTAATATGCCCTTTAAATATGTAGTTGAGATGATTTGTGATTGGTATGGTGCAGGTAGAGCACAACACACCAATCCAACCGGAGACCCACAGGAACTGTTAAATTTCTATATGGAAAATGGTTTTAAATTCATAGTTACCTTTGAGACCAATGAGCTAATTAAGGAAGTAATAGCAAGAGAAATCAAAAGTACAAGAAAAGAAACATTTGGAGACATAGTTTAACATGATTACTTGGAAGGTTTACATTAAGAAGTTAGAGGAAGCCAGAAAGAGAATGGTAGTGGAAAATATGGATGATATGACAATGGGCATCTTTAAAGATGAAATTGAGATAGCACAGAAGGCAATGCGAAACAAAATATCCCCAGAAGACTTCTTACAAATATCTATTAATGAAGCATGTGGCAAAGCAACCAAATTATTGGAATTCAATGATATCTCAGAATACAAACTGTATTTAGTTAACTTCATAATTAAACTGTCAACCAGAAACAAAATTCTGGATAAGAGGTAGGTGGATAAACTTGGTTTTAATTAGGAAATCAATGATAGAAGAATTTCATTTTTGTCCCTACAAATTCAAAAAGAGGTACATAGATGAGAGTATAGTTGACTTACCAAACCAATCCATGTTGATGGGTACTCGTTTTCATGAGGTAGCCGAGAAATTCTTTGACAATCACGAATCAGCCTTATGCTATGACTTCACTAAACATTACAATAACCACGAAGTTAAGATGATAGACTGGTTTATGGACATGGAAATGAAGAGGTTAGCATGGCTTATAGACCAAGATAGACAGGAAGAATGGATGCCGCTTCATCGTGAAGTAACCCTGACCAACGAGGAATTAAATATCACAGGGACAATTGACAGGGTAGACTGGATTGACAAGGAAAGGGGTATCATCAGACTTGTAGAGTATAAGACAAGTAAGAAGGTGGATGATGCTTCATTACGCCGACAACTTGGTTTCTATTCGTACTTATACAACAATACCCTTAACATGGGGAAAGTAGAGAAACTTAGATTAATCAATCCACGCCTTCAAGTTGTGATTGATTACGATGTACCCTCAGTGGAATCAATAATGAAACATGTGGATAATTTAAAAGATTCAATGTTAAATAATAACTTTCCTCCCAAATGCAATCCAATCAAATTATCAACTTGTCGATGTTGTTCCCCTGATGAAGTACTTCCAGATTAACTTAGATAGAAGGATAAACCATGACACTTGAACATTTACTTTTGGAAAAGTTAGATTACATTGAGCATGAACTTCACTTAGTTAAATGTGAATTAGCCGCAGTACGTGGTACATTGGATAATCATCATGACGAAAACAGGACGTAAAATCTTCCTATTAGACTATAACATCTGTTTAAAAAAGAAGTTGGATGAAGGTTTGTCGGTAAAAGAAGCACAGGAGTTTTGTAATGAGCAACGTAGACGAAATATTAAAAGATAGATATTATCAACCCGGAGAATCCTCTTGGAGTGATATAGCCAAGAGAGTAAGTAACTTCATAGGTAACACTGAACTAGAACGTGAAATATTTTACAAGTTAATCAACGATAAAGTCTTCATACCAGCCTCACCTATTTTAATGAATGCAGGAACAGATGTCCCAATGCTATTTGCATGCTTCGGACTAACTCCGAATGATTCCATGGACTCAATCATGAAGACCATGGTTACCTCTGCGAAAATAATGAAGATGGGTGGTGGGATTGGTATTGACTGGTCTAGATTACGACCCGAAGGTGCTCCGGTAGGTTCAACAAATGGAACATCTTCAGGGCCAGTGTCCTTCATGAGTTTATTTAACGAAGTGATTGACGTAGTCAAACAGGCAGGGAAACGAAGAGGAGCAGGTATTAGTCTCTTGAGCATAGACCACCCTGACATCCCATCATTCATCCACTCAAAGCACACTGAAGGCAAATTTCCCAACTTCAACATCAGTGTTAAAATAACTGATGACTTTATGCATCATTTAGATGTCCCAGAAAATAAGCATAGATTGGATGCAATTGCCAAGGCCATGTGGGATAATGGTGAACCCGGCATTCTCTTCATCGACAACTACCTTAATTCCCTACCCATAGTATTATCAGAAAACGAAAATTTGGTCGCGAATCCATGCGGGGAGCAAGGATTGATCTCCAATATCGAAACGGGGGCAGGAGAATGCTGTTGTCTTGGTAGCATGGACATGAGCAAGATGGAATCAGAAGAGATGCTCCGTGATACAGTTAAGTGGTCAGTAACCTTCCTAGATAGGTGCATAGACAAAGCAATTTATCCATCGCCCGAAATTGAGGAGATGCAAAAGTCATCAAGACGCATTGGTCTTGGTGAAATGGGCTGGGCAGACTACCTAATCGGATGTGGCATTAGATATGGTAGTGAACGATGCATCAAAGAAATAACCATAATGAAAAAGATAATCAGGGATGCAGCATTCAAAGCATCAGCCGAATTAGCCAGAGAAGCAGATGATACCTTCCCATGGAACTACAGATTAAAGGAAGAAAGTGACTTTGGCTTCAGACGAAACATGCTTTTATCATCAATTGCTCCTACAGGTAGTATAGCCATCTTTGCAGGGTGCTCATGGGGAATCGAACCCATCACCAAGCTAGTCTATGACAGAAAGAATGCCATAGGTGAAGTAACCAAGAAAGTACATCCACTATTTCTCATAGAACTCCAGAAACTTGATCTGGATAACATAGATGAAGTAATTGACGAAGTTTACATCAAAGGTACGTGTCAACACATAACCAGTTTACCACAGAGTTTCCGTGATATCTTTGTATGTGCCACAGATGTCTTGCCATTCCAACACATTGACGTACAGGCTGCCTTTCAAAGTCTAACAGATACATCTATCAGCAAGACCATAAACTGCCCAGCCTCGACAAGCGTAAGCGACATAGAATCCATGATTCACTATGGATGGTCAAAGGGGCTTAAAGGCTTCACAGTCATCAGGGAAGGAAGCAGGGAGGTAGTCTATACCCATGGTAGTTCTGGCATAGTAAAGAAAAATACAGGCCCCAACTACGTACGACCAATTGAATGCCCAGCCCGAAGGTACATCATGAAGGTAGGCTGTGGAACAATGTCCATAATCGTATCAGGTGACCCCCAAACCATGGAGGCCATAGAAGTTTATCTAATACCCATATCAGGTGGGGGATGTGCAGGGCACTGTGCCGGGGAAGGCATGACAATAAGCAATAGTCTACAATACGGAGTTCCTGCAGAAGTACTAACCAAATCATTACGTAAGGTAGTTTGCAAGGCTTGCATAGGAAAGGATGGATTAGATGCCAAGTCATGTCCAGATGCCATCGCATTAGCCCTAGACAAATTTACTAATGGTAAGGGAAAATTATATACTGATCCATTACCTGTTCCATCAGTCAGTGACATATGCCCTAAATGCGGAACTATCCTGACAGTAATTGAGGGATGCATCAGTTGTACAGCATGTAACGGATATTCAAGGTGTAGTTAATGAATGAAATAACAGAAGAAATTAATAAAGCAATGGTTAAATTTAGTAATTTAACATTTCCCGAGATTCTTGGGATGCTCTTTGAAATGTATGATGAGGATTTATTTGGTATGACCAACCTGGAATTTGTGGGTGCATTAGATGGTTTTCAGCAAATTTACTAAGAGACCAATAACCATAGATGCCGAAAGAATTTCAGAGACCATTGAAATCAAAACCCGAGAGGGAAGTCTATTAGGATATAGGGGTGACTGGCTAATCAAAGGCATAGAGGGCGAGTTGTACCCATGTGGTGACGCTATATTCCGAAAGACCTACGAACCATCGGGTGATGGTAAATGCAGATATTGTATGCATCAAAAAAGCCAACTATGTAATGACTTTGAAACATGTATCTTTGAATGGAAAGAGGAATAACTATGAAGTTAAATGGAACTATTGAAATATCAAATTTTAATCAGGTAGCAATTGAACATACCCTGTGGAACAAAAACCCATATGGATGGTGGACACCCGAAGATAATACTGGTAAATATGCCCACAACATCCCCCACAACAAGATGGTAAACAAAATCAAACAGTATCAGGGCAGTCGTAAGTACAAAGTCTGGATATCAGGTTATACCATCAACATTACCAGAAAACCACGTAAAGCAACAGTGATAAGAAATAAACCAGTCCTAGTACCAAGACGAGTTTTCAAGCGTCTTATGTACGTCATTGGTAATCTGTGGGTAGGTAAAAAATGATTGATGTAAAACCTTTTTGTGACTATGCAATCAGACTCTTTGGGGCTAACAATCAGATTGACAAGTCTATTGAGGAACTATCCGAGTTAATTCAGGCCTTAATTCATCGTAAACATAAACGTCCTGAAGAATATGACAGGGTAGCCGAAGAAATTGCAGATGTAATGCTGATGTTAGAGCAGCTTAAGATAGTCTATGGAATCCCACAGAGTACTTTGGATAGGATAATCTCTGACAAAATACAGCGTGTTTACCACAGGTATAGTACGGGAGCAACTGAAACATGGACAACAGAATCGACAAGGAACTTTGGTTCCTCAAGTTAGCCAAGGTCATAGCCGAGCGTAGTACCTGTCTTCGCCGACATTACGGAAGCATCATAGTCAACGACTACGATGAGATTATCTCCACAGGTTATAACGGAGCACCACGAGGTCAGCACCACTGCGAGAAATGTTATCGCATAGAACATAAAATTCCTGCAGGTAGTCATTATGAAAAATGCTTTAGTATTCATGCAGAATGTAATGCAATAATACAGGCAGGCAAAGACGCCCGAGGCTGTACCATCTACATAAACGGATACAATGTCATTAGCAACAACGATGACAAAATATCCTATTTACCGTGTTTGATGTGTAGCAGAATCATAGTTAACTCGGGATTAGATAGAATAATTGTTCCTGATGAATCAGGTGAATCTTACATCATGATAGAACCTACTTTAGCCTATTTATCAGCAAATTTAAAGGAGGGCATGTAATGTTTTTCAAAAATAAAAAGAATAAAGACATTAATAAACTTAAAGACAGAATTCAGAATTTAGAGTTGGTAATCTCGGAATTTATTGATTCCAAGTCTCCACAGAACATCCCTAAATACTATTTTAGATATCCTATTAATCCCATTAAAGTAGAGCATGTATGTGACGAGGAACTCCAGGTAATGTCAGTAGTTAAATACTTGGTCACAGTTGTAGTTCCAATGTCTGAACCATCCACCAAACAAGTATTTAGGATGACACGTAAGGAACTAGATGACTTCATGGTTGCCTTACCTTCGATCGGTGGTGCTTATATCACAGACTTAAGAGGTGAAGATTTATAATGAACATGGATGCTACAATCTCAATTTTAATTAAAGACCACGTTTATACAGCCATAATCAATGACTTTTATGATATCAAAATGAGGAATATAGATGGTAATTCCGATTACTTTCAATGTGGAATATTTGATGAACATACAATCCCTACAGATCATATTATCCTTGACTATATTCACGCTATCAAAGGTACTCATTTTTACTCTGAGTGGATGGAGAAGTGGACGACTGTAGCCTTTCAGGTGATGAGTCGTGATCATAACTGTTGATACCAGAGAACCACCTGAAAACTATGAGTTTCTGGTAAACACTTTTCGCACTACCCAATTTAAAAAGGCTGCTTTACCTGAAGGCGATTACTCAACAGAAAAAGTCCTTGTTGAACGTAAGACTCTCTCTGACTTATATGGCAGTATAATGGGTAGCAAAGATAAATCAGGCAGACTACAACATCAAGTCTCCAGATTAACTACTCACACAGATCAAATAGTATTAATTATGATTATAGGCAATATGTTTGATTATATCCGTAAGATGGATAAGCTCGGCATAAACGTAAACCCTGACATTATATACGCTACAATCTCTTCTATAATCTGCCGGGAACATATCCATTTCTTATGGTACGAACATGAATCAGATGCCTTAATCAACATGGTTAGATTCATGATGAAAGTCGAAGATGACAAGCATCATGTGCCTTCAAGACGAGAACCTGATCATCTTGCTGCGCGTCTGTTAAACATCTCATTACCCCAATGGCTGGCCCTAAAGTCCAAATACGGGACTATTTACGGAGTGATGCAAGCCTCTGATACCCAAATAATGGAAGTCAAAGGTATTGGGAAGATTAAAGCCGGAAAGATTAAGGAGATATTAAAATCGGGGTGGTGACAATGTGGACATATATACCGACATAATGGATGAACTAAATAGTAGAAATACCTATAAATCAGATGTATATGCTCCCTTTTACATTTGCAGTTACATGTCCCATATGTTCAACATCTTCAACCAACATCATCAGATATACTGGGAATCCAAACGACTTCCCAATCTTCGTCTTCATCTTCTCTTTGTAGCTCCTCGGGGATACATGAAAACTTACTACCTCTCAACCATGGGTGGTAATGACCACAGTATCTTTCCTACTGACACACCATTTCCAATGGGTTACGAGCAGTCAATGACTGAATCAGGTTTAATAGGCACTATCAACTCACATGATGGCGAAGCAGTTACCACAGCAGGTGCAGCAAGTGAATACCGAAATGGCTTCATGCTAATCGATGAATTCAGCAGCATAACCGAGTCAATGTCCCAAGCTTATAACAAGACCTTGGAATCCCACATGTTAACCCTCTTGGATTCAGGTCACGTTAACAAGAGATTAGGCCCCGGTGTCCTTAGATACGACAGCCAGATGACTTTATGGGCTGGTGTCCAACCCGCCAAGTACGACTTATCATCAGGTTTAGGTCGCAGAATCTGTTATTTAGTTTTCATGCCAACACGCCACGACAATGATAACCTCATGGAAGTTATGAATTCAACCCGAAACATAAAACCATCAGCCGATGAGTCATATAAACGACACGAAAAAGTTAAGAATTTACAAGCTGGCTTCCACTGCATCAAAGACATAGAATTCGGAGATTCAGTCTACAAAACCTACAAAGATCTCAAACTCTTTTCGTTTGAAACATCTCTCTTCGACAGATTACTAATTGGATGGCATATAGCCCGTCAGGGTGTAGAAGGTCACATGACTATTGATGTAGACAAAGATGCCTATAAACTCTTAAAGCAACAGAAAGAATGGCGCGATAACATAGCAAGGGGTGCAGATCATTCCCAGATGTCTCACATAATCAAGACATGTAGCAATGAGAAGGAGATAACAGAAGGCATGATAAAAGCCAATAAATCCTGTATCATAAACGAATGCCTTATGATTGGATGGTCATCAATCCAAGTATCATCAGTTCTAAATGACATGGCAACAGTAGGGTTACTACGAATAAAAGGAGGTGAAGTATGGTTAAACGTATAATCTCAGTCAACTTAGATGAGGAATTAATTGAGAAGATTAAAGACACAGGGATGAGACCCACTGAAGTAGTCACATGGGCATTAACTCTCTACCTAAACGATGTAGGTGACGATGTACTCCATAACATCAGGGTTAAACGAATGAAAGCCGAATTACTCTACTTAACTAACTCAATAAACCTCTGGGATAAACAATTAGAAGATGGCAAGGAACGAATTATATATTTAACCGAACGAATAACCAAGATACATGAAGAACATCAAATTGAATTGGACAAGAAAGCAGGAAATGAGGCTGTACGTAAGCTAAATGACCTAATTAAATCCTATGAATACGATATAAGCAAAATATTAGCTGATTCAGAAACTACAACTTATATAGCAGCAATTAAACGATTTAATCCTTTATTCAAGATTACCAGTCACATAAACCGATTGAAAAAGTTAATTAACTATAAATAATAATATTATTGTGGCCCACTATTAGGAGGGAATTTCATATTTCCCTTTGAGTACCTAATAAGGATATGGTTCGAGTTCCGTGTCTTTATCTTATAAACTATCATTTTGAACTGCAGTTGAAACTGTAAAGTCAATTATTTTGTCAGAATAGTCTTGTTTTATAACTTCCAATGATGAGCAGCCTACATCCTCGCAGGTATCTATATCGTTCTGTGAGAAATCAGAGCCATTGGGATGGTTATGGACAAAATGTAAGCCTTTTAAAATTATCTTGTCATAGTTGTCAATGCCTATGAAATTAGCATCGCCGTTTTTAATCCACTTAACCTCGCCATTGTCATCGTAGGCAAAGCCAACTTCAGTCGGTGAATTTCTGGCATACTCATAATAATAGTGTAAAAGAGTGGGTAAACTTCCTGAAAACAACAGCAGGGTAGTAATAAGAATTACTCCCTTTGTTGCCTTCCTAATTTGTGGGCCACCTCTATAGTTAGCTGTCATGCTTTATAACCTTTATTTTCTTTATCAATTAGGTCATAATAAACAGCCAAAGTGACTCGTTTACTGGTAATGACTTAACCATTCCTGATTTGTCAGTTATTCTGAAGACCATTGGATACATACCCGGAGTGTCTGTGATGTCGATTGGTTCATCATCTGGGTCAGGTTCTGCATCAGGATCAATTCCCCAGTCATAAGTTATTTGACCAGTTATGTCCTCGTCAATTGTACATTCTCCGTTTGTGACTAATGAGCCGATTGTAACAGTGACTGTGGTATCTTTAAGGTCTACTGGGGTGTTATCAGCATTCTGAATAACATAGGTTAAAGGACTTGTATCTCCGGTCTTAATTCTGATTGTTGACATGGTTAAGTTTATCTAATTAACTTTAACCCAGTCAGAGCCTGTTGCTCCACGAGCAATATAAACATCTGCTGGAGTTGCTGATGAGTTAATGTAGATGGCACCTATGAATGCAGGTACTCCACTTGGGACTCCTGAACCAGATGTTGCTGCAACTACACCTGCATGGGTGTGACTCGTGATTGAACCAGTGAGAACTGCTTCAACTTCGCCTTTGGTTATGTCAGAGTTCTTCTGGGCATTGCTGGGTGCATGTGCAACCTGTGAGTGATCATAGGCTGTTTTGCCTCTGTCTCCCCTATATGCAGTTGAGGATGTCTCACCAAGTTGTAAACCACCATATGCACCGTCTCCCACGTATGTGAGTGACGCGAATGCATGGACACCATCACCTACTTTCATTTTGCCTGTGTCGGTTTCAAGAAGTAAGTAGTCGCTTGTATATACCTTGGTATCTGCTGTGAGACCTGTAGCAGTGTTTTTGAGGAGTTTAATCCTTCTAAAAAGTCTTTCTGTCATTGGACATTACATCCCGGTGGATTCTTTAAGATGTGGAAACCACTTCCACCTTAATTAATAGCTTTATAATTACCAGTATAAAGATTAAAGGGATGAGGGGAAAGAGATCTCATCCCAGAGGTTACCAATGGATCTAAAGTTTCGTATACAGGATATAGTGTCTGTTGCCACGAAAACAGACAATAAAAGAGTTAGATTCAAAAGTATTTAATTATTTTTACTTCTTTGGCTTTGGTACATTTTTCTTTGCTGTTGGTGTAACTCTGCCTTTAATAGAAGGATTTGGTACATTACCCTTGCCTTTACATGCCATTTAACTCACCCCCAATATCTCATTACATTCTGCCTGTGTGAGTTTCCCTGATAACACCAATGCATTAAGAGTTTCCTCTGTGCATTTACCCTGCTGATATCTAATCAAATAGAATCTTTTCATAACTTCGCTCATAATCCACCTTCTACAATGGCTGCTATCATATCTTCAAGTGCTGTTACCCGTTCATTCGAATCGGGTGTTGCATCTGCAACTTCGATTCCATGTTTCGCTTTTGCATAAGATATAATCTCCGATTCGTTTGAAGATAGATACTCTTCAATAGATGCCCTGTCGATAAACGGTCTTGGCAATGACCACCACAAAACTTCTTCACTATACTGATAGTAAGTTTGTGATGAGTTACTCATTTCATCAGTGCGTTCAATCGTTGTGATATCCCAATGGCATAGTAGTCTGGCACTGCCATTTTCAACGATATCAATCTCAATGCTTTTTGGCTCAATGTGACTTTCAGACATCATAATCACCCCAAAAACTCGAGGCGAGCACCGAGCTCCACAGAGGTCACACCGACGGTGTTACTCGAACCCATAACCGTGACCCCCACCCGACCGCCATAATACCAACCGCCGCCCGAAAGCAGGACACCTGTTTGGTTCAGAACATGTGAAAAAAATCCGTCACACATATATGTGGATGCACTACCAGATGCCGCAATTGGGATAAATAATCCCGCCATTAAACTTTCATATAAAATTGCATTGGAATAAGTCCCACTGATTCCTGTAACAGGGGCAGCCGTAGACAAAAGTGATCCCGATGATTGAGTTTCAGCAGGGGTACCACTTCCATCTGGATTCAATATTCTATAATGCTGATTATCAAGTGTTGTGTTATATCCAATGATACAATGCCATAAATTACCCCATGGATTTTCTAATCCTCTCCAAACTACGGGGGTATTATCATTTGTCCCCGTTCCCTGTCCGGTTCCATTTGGAGCGATATTAATATTTGCCGAATCTGCTCCTGTGGCTTTTACAGCGCTATTCCCTGTATTTGAAACTCCTGCACCAATCCCGTTTGTTTGAGACTGTGAATCGAAATGAGCATATTCTATATAGTAGAGAAGTAACCTTGCACTTAACGCCCAAATATCTTCTATTCCCCAACCCGTACCAATATTGTTTCCACGAGTTTCAAACGTGCTCATGGTTTGAGAAACTAATGCAGTTTGTCCGGTTTTTGAACCTAGCTTCGAGCTGCCAGCATCATAGGCTTCATACGCTCCAAGATATGCTTGAGCCAGGGGAGATGCTGAATGTCCACGTTGATAGAACCACGGATGAATTGCAAACCCAGTATATGCTGTGGGGGATATCCAATATCTATACCTATTAGTTCCTGGATTATCTGTTTTCCAATAAAATCGGGGATATCTGACCATCACATAATCACTTGACAATGTTAATCCGTCACCTCTGGCATTAGTTCCAAATGTGGCTGTTCCCGCTGCATTAAGGGTGCACCGTTTGATGTTGCCCCATATTGTATGTTGGTCAAACAGGGGAACATAACCTGCAGGTAAATAATTTCCGTTCACATCAATTCTTTTCATTTTTGGATTAGATGAATTAAAATTCATTTCTACGCCCAAAATAGAATTGGCGTTAAAATATGTTTCTAATTGATCTAATCCTGGCATATTAATAGCATTTTGATGTACCATTTAAATCACGTCCGGATATCCAATTGAACTTCTCACTGTAAAACCTACATCAGCGGTAGTGCAAATTAGATCAAGACAGTCATACTGCCCAACTGCTGCAATATAGCCACCAGTCCCGACAGTTGATGTCAGAGACCCGAATCGGATATATTGGTTTGCATTTTGGGCAATTTTCCACAACCCTGCCCCTTTGCCTACAATTGCAATGACCTTTCCTACAGCACAGGTGCTTGGTAATGTCCCTGTGACTAATGCCGCATTGTTGGCGATGTAACCCGTATCCGCCGCAAGGGTGACAGTAGTTCCAGTTACTTCAGTCCAGGTAATGCCACTACCACCAGTTCCGAATCTTGAATCATCACCTGCTGCAACGGTTCCGGTTGTTGTTCCAACATTTAGAACAGCAGCACCACCAAGACCAAGTAATGTCTTAATCTGTGAAACAGAT